>Ga0208410_1001017_pt1 | contig 15039 bp, 3 predicted proteins | sample ETN02SmetaG_3_FD_185787 | JGI IMG/M metagenome (GOLD analysis project Ga0208410, IMG submission 185787) | Marine microbial and viral communities from oxygen minimum zone, Eastern Pacific Ocean - ETNP2014F10-02SV257 (SPAdes) (version 2) | ecosystem: Environmental > Aquatic > Marine > Oceanic ... | reverse complement strand
CACCGTAACACTAACTGGATTATTTAAAACATAGTTATATGACACACCCAGGAACAAAATAATACCAAGTATTGATGAAGCTATTAATTTAGTTCTTTTATTCATTTAGAGTTATCGAATTGTTTGTTCTAATTCATCCTCAATCAATTCGCCAATTTCACTATCAGAAACCATCTCGTCGCCATTGAAATGTACAGGACGATTTAACTCGGCATATTTTTTCATGAAGTTTCCTAAAATTAAAATAATTGCAATATAGAAAAGTAAGACTAGTGCAAATCTATATGCTAGAGCACCACTCTCAAGAAGTGTCTGTTGCATTTGATTAAATTCGCTATCTGGTGGTAATACTAAAATTCTTATAAATAACCAGACGCTTATCAAAAAACTAACTACTGGCATTGCTTGATTTAAACCCTTTGAATCTCCAATTGCATCAAACAATTCATTACCACCCCATGGGACTGCTTTAAATATGACACCTTCAAGGCACATTAGATAAGTCAATTTACAAATTGCCATTAATACGCCTGAAGATTGAACAGAATCAAAAGAAGTTGCATAAAAGAAGAAGTATCCAACTATAGCTAATGAAATCATGGAATAAAATTTAGGTGATAAATCAGCTTGTTCACGATTTGAAACTATATGAAGAGAGGCAATGAAACCTAGGATGAACCCAAAAGGAAGATCTATCACAATAAATAAAACTGTAGATAAGATTGCAAAGAACATTGCTTGAGGATTCCAGCTGAATATTGTCTTTTGATCATAAACAAAATATTCGATTAAAGATTCAATACCTTCGTATGAGAAGGTAACGATAACCAAACCAAATAGTACACCCAAGAAAATAGCTAAATTCTGTGGTTCAACTGAAAATGTAAAGCCTTCTTCAACAAAAGCATATATAAGTGAGGTAATCATTGCCATTAGCGAAATCTCCATAAATGTTTCAAGTCTAGTTTTCTCTTGTAAGACAGTCTCTTTTTTTGTCCACTTAACTCTGTAATGAGAAATTATTCTGTTAAACCATTCCTGAGCTAAGAGCACAGCATAGAATAAAAAGATAATCATTGAAGTTATTCCAAAAGCGAAGGCATTTTTTGCTTGATTAGAGAAATCTATATCACTAAATAAAGGAATAGTGGTTATTAAGGCATTTGTAAATTCAATGCTTCCTACGGTAGAGTCATCCTCTGGCTCTGGCTCTGGCTCTGGAGCAGTCACTTCTACAATGGTGGTTGGAACTGGAGGTAGCGTAGGAACTGAATCAATCTCAAATACTTCTGACTCAAATTCCTCAATATTTTCTCTTAAACAAAATGTATGATTACAGTCATCACCAGTGTATTGAACAAAATTCATAGTAGATATTTTTAATTTAATAAATAACTTAGATTCTCCATCCCATGGAATAATTCTTGAACTCGTTAATTCATCTATTGTGATGTCATCAACAATCAATGGGTTTTCTCCCTGTCCCGCAGCTGGGTTTTCGAAAAATACTTCTAAAACAACATCATCTACATTTTCTACGCCATTAATTGACCATGAGATAACCAAATTTTCTTGATCAGCCCTATTTGCTGTAATTTTTATCTCAGCATCTTCAATTCCACCAGCATTGATAAAAAATAAGAATATAAGAAAAACTGAAAAATATTTTTTTAATTTCATCCAAATACCTCAACTTTTGTCAACATGCCAATGACTACTAGCCTTTGTCTCGCAGAAAATTTTGGGTGGCATGTTGTTAGTGTGATTCTGTCATCTCCAAATGATGAAAGAAGATATGTTTCACTTGGATCTACAATTTTTACTTCACTAACTGTGTATGTGTACTGATTTGTATTAGTTTGAAAGTAAATATTGTCTCCTGCTTCTAATTTGTCTAAATTTTTAAATGGAGCACCATACGTAGTTCTATGACCAGCAATAGCAAAATTTCCACCTGTTCCTGGCAGTGCTGTTGAAACATAATATCCTGGTCCAAACTCTAAATGTTCTGCATCAGATGCATAAACGACGTAATGATCAACTTTTGAAGGAAATATGATTAATCTACCAACTACATCTGGTAAGAATTCCTCCTTAGCATTTTGATTTGTCATGGTTTTACTAACAACACTCAAAACAGATTCTTGAAACTCCCCTGTATCGTCAAGGGAAAAGTTTGTTTCAAGAGATTTTGAATTAATAGATCTTAATTCTTCCAAAGAAGTGTCCTGATTTTGTTCATATTTTAAGCTAAGAAGATTTTGCTCATCATCTATGACTGACATAGAAAAAAATGTCTGACTTACTGAGTAGATAACTATAAAAAGACCGACTAATAGTAGACCAACGCCTAGTGGTATCATTGCTGATCTTCCACTGTTATTTGATATGTTTACAGTTCTTGACCTAGTTGGTTTATTTCCTCTACTTCTAAAATTTAACATTGGCAAGCTTAAGTGCTTAAGAACAGGTTTTTTTGTGAATACAATTGAGAAACGACTAGACATCAATAAGTTTAATCTTTCTCTTAGTAATTTTTCATCAACTTCAATACCTAGATATTTGGAATTTTTACTGACATTTTCAACAGCTGCAATCATATAATCTATTTCATTAAGCAGCCCTATTATTTCAGCTGCATAAACCTCAGGTGAATTTAAAACTGGATTGAACTTTTCACTAATATCAATACTTATTAAAACTTCAGTGCCAATTGTGTTTTCAATGACTTTTTTTAATGTATTAGACTTTACATAAACCTCAGCAAGCTCAACTTCGTACTCTTGAGATAATAAATTAACAGATTGTAAATTCTGAATGTTATTGGATTGGTTAGCTAACTCATTTGCAGATTCTTCGACTGACATGTCATTATTTTGTACTTTGATTGTTCCATAAACCCTATTGCTGATCTCGGCTGCCACAACAGGATTTTCTAATAAATAAAATTTAGCTTTGTCTTTTCCATAGGCAAATTTTTCATTTTCATACAAGTACCAATTCCCTTTTTTTTTAATAACTTTTTTCTTAACAGCAAGCTCAAGCAAATCTCCACCATAGATTACTTCTTTTTCGTCATCTCCAATTTCATTAAAACCTAAAGATAAATTGCTATTTCTTGAGAATCTGGAAGAAAATCCCTGTCTTTTTTCTTGTTGCGGGGAATCGGATTGATAAACAATATCGCTATCTTTTACATCTGTAATAACATTTGGATCATTTTGTCTATTTCTTCTAACACGCAAAACAGCTAAAACGGCAACGATATTTATGATAATTATTAAAAGATATACAAAAAAATACTGCATTAAAATCTGTACCCTCTACTTAGGATAAAACCACCAGCCATCATAAGTAAAGAACCTAAGAGAATTATTAATCTACCTACATTTGAACCTGTACGAAAATAGTCTGGATCTCCGATTATCGGAGGAGGAGCAGTTGTACAACTTGCGTCACCTGGACATAATGGAGGCGGTGATATATCTGATGCATCTTCGTCATAAATCCATTCAACAAAGTCATCACCTGGTAGGAAGAATATATCATCTCCGTTGTCTCCCTTTTCTTTATCGTCACCAGTTCCATCAATAATATTTTCAGGGTCAAGCTCATCGATTGGGTTTTGTTCATCGGTTGGACTAATTCCATTATCTATGCAGTCAGAGGTCTTATTTTTAACCATTGATTGTGTCTTATCATTCTTCACGTTTGTAACTTCAAATTCAACTGTAAAGAACTTATCTTCGCTGATTTCAAAACTAGAGAATTGAATTGATTCTCCTGCTGGGATAGTTTCTTGTTTTTCAAATACTGTAAATTTATCAACCCATACTCTTTGTATAACATCAGCATCAACATTTGATCTTGTATTATCTACAGTGATACCGAACATTGCACCACCATCATCACTACAAACTCTATTAGTAGAGATTAATGGTTCAAAAATAAATTTATTCTCAGGAATTGTAGGAGGAGGAGTTGTACAACTAAGTGTAAGTACAGTCGATGTATCCCAGTTACCATCAACAGCTCTTGTAGAAGGATCACTTGTTGCATCAATTATTCTCCATTGGATATTTTGACCTTCAGAAATTTCAAGAGTCTTTGATGTATTGTCACCTGCTGAAATAACTAATGTCTCATATCTGGCAAACGCACCATTATCAACTTTGAATTCAAGTAAATATGATTTCTGTGTGCTGGAAAGATTAGTTACTTTGATAATTGATAAAGCTTTATTATTTTCACATGTACCAAGTGTATGAATTATCTGCTGATCTGTCGTGACGTCACAATTAACTGGTGCTGTATCAGTGAGAGTTTTGTAATCATTGTCAGTTAAATTAGTAGGCTTGTATCTCCATCTGATTTGTGTACCTTTTGTAACATTTATTAAATCACTAAGGTGTGTTGTATTAGCTGGAATTAATACAGTCTTTTCATTAATCCAACTATTTCCATCAAAAGAGTACGAATAAGTAACAGTTAGGTTGGTAACTGTTGGGTTAGAGATTTTTACTTGGCCAAATGGTTGGTCTTCGCTACAAATAAATGTGTTTGTAGCAGTTAATTGGTTACCTGGAGTATTGCAATTAGTAACCTTATAAACCAATCCACTATTACTCCAATTTGTTGTTCCAAATGGAGCATATTGAAATTCAACATATGGATCAACTAATGTATAGTCAACATTTGTAGAATTTCCTGCAGAGATTGCAGTTGTAGTTAAAGTCTTCCAGTTATCAGTTTGTAAATATCTGTATTGTACAGTAACACTTCCATCAACTGATGATGTATTGTTCAATGTCAAAGTAACTTTTGTGTTATTTACTTGATTATTGTTTAAAGTTGATGCATCAGCACAAGCAGTCTGTGTCTGCAGACTAAATACTGGTGTACACTGATTAGTCTTTGCCAGCGATGGAACAAGAGAGTCATTACTAAAATCAGTGTCCGTTGAAGCGACATACTGCCATCTTATAGTCTCTCCCTGCTGGATTGGCCATTGAAATTCTAAATTCTGTCCACCTGCAATAGGAGTTGAAGGGAATTTTGTTTCCCAGTTGCCATTATTAATTTGAATCTGAACTTGGTAATACTGGGTTGTTGAACCATTGTTTGTAATTGTTAATTTAGAGTATTGTTCTCCATCAACACAAGGACCTAAAGTATGAACGTGCGATGAAGATTGGAAACATTGAGCTAAATATCCTGGATGAGTATCATTCGTCCAATCTCCAGCAAAATCATTGGATGCAAGTGACGCTCTAAATCTCCAATCAACATAACCTCCACTAGGTACTGAAGGCGCATTAAATCCTTTTGAAGCACCTGCAGCAATACTCTCAACACTTAATGTTTTATATGATGTCCAGAAATTATTTGATTGTGGTGATTTTGTTCTGTACTGCACCTCTACATATACAGTATTGTTTGTTGTTGAAGGGTTATTAATTGTAAATGTTCCAACTCTCTCACCATCAGCACATGAATCAAATGCATGTGAATATGTAATCTGAGTTGTTACTAATGAATCACAATCAATTGCTGGTTTATCATCAGTTAAAACATCGCTTGCGCTTGAAATTGCAGCAGAAGTACTTGCATATTTGTATTTCCACTTAACAACTGATCCGTTTGAAATATTGTTCTGAGTAAATACTTTTGGTGATGTTGTTATAACTTTCTGACTAGTTGCATGGTTGTTCCAATTAGCTCCACCGTCATAACTTATCCATACATCGACATAAACATCTACAAATCCATCATTTGTCAATGTCAATGTTGATGATGCTTTTCTGTCAACACATGAACCAATAGTAACGTTGTGTGAAATGCTTCCATCACATAGCACTGACAGTGGTCCATTAGGTGTTCCAGAAGTAAATGATTTATTAGCAAACGCATCTGTGCTTAGAGAATCTTTGAATCTCCATTGAATTGTTGATCCCGAACCAACTTCTACAGAGATAGATTGCTCATTACTATTTGTATGTAGGGATGTATAGTAATTTGCTGTCTGTCCTGCTTTAGGATTTGTCCAAGCTCCACCGTCTATTGAATACTCAACTAAGAAATATACAGGAGCACCAGTACTTGGCTTATTTAAATAATAGAATACGGAATCTCTTTTACCACTTTGACATGCATCTAATGCAACTCTCCACTCAATATCGCCAGAACAGTTAACAGGTCCTTTTGTCTCGCTAACAATATAGTCAATTCCTGTAAAAGCTGATGTGGTATTAGTATTTGAAATCTTGTACCTAATAGTAAAGTACTCACCCTCAGATAAGTATTTAGTTTGGGTGTTGGTGTTAGAAGCGACCAATCCAAAATTGTTTGTTAAAGAAACCCAGTTAGATGGACTTTGCTCAAGTGAGTATTCAATTAAATAAAATTTATCAGATGAACTGTTATTTACCGTTGTAACAGTTGCAGTTTTTGTTCCGTTAGAGTTACATGTGGTTGGGATAGTTATAGAGACGTCATCACCAGATAAACATGTAATAGTCATTGTGCTTGATTCCGAATAATCAGTGGAGTACGTTACGTTATCTTTAGAAGTCTTATATCTCCACTTAATAGTGTTGCCATTTGAAAGATTTGTTTTTTCAATTGTTGCTTGGCTATTTGGTCCAACAATAATTGTTCCTGCTGATGTATATGCTTCTCCATTAACGCTTACTTCAACTTGGAAATAAACATCTGACGTTGCTGCAGCACCATTCTTAGCATAGAAGTATGCATCTTTATTCCCATCTCTACAGGAACCTTGTGCGATCTCAAAACCTGGGTCGATAATACTACAATTAACTGTTGCACTTTGTATAGGTGATTTTGGAGTAGCTACAGCTATAAGGTTTAGATCATTCGATACAGAATATCTCCACTCAATATATTTTCCTGATGGTACAGATTTTGTAAACGCCGTAGATGTCGTATTTGCATTTAATAAGAAGTCGTCGTCGACAGTTGTATAAACACTTTCTCCTTGGATTTTGTATTGGATTTTGTAGTAAAGATTTGTACCAGTATTGTTCTGGATTACATAACTAGATAGTGCCTCACCATTAGTATCACACTCACCTATTGCTACTGTCTCAATAGTGTCGAACGTACAATCTGAGACTGCACTTTCCGTTAACTCAACATAGGCAACTCCTGATGGCGTAGCTACTTGTGTGTGTGGGTAATACTTCCATCTAATTGTTTGACCACTAGGTACAGCGATGGTTTTTTGCTCTGTAGCTCCAGGCTGCACTTCTTCCACTATAGTTGTCCAGTTAGAACCACCATCTAATGTGTATTGAATATGAAAGAAAGCATTTGCATTTGATGATATTGGATTTGTAAAACTGAATGTAGATTGCTGTGCTCCTCCAACACAGTTACCTAAACTTGCTTCTGCAGTACCTGCCACAACTGGACATTCTACAAGATCTGACTGAACTATTGATGCTACTGTTGCATAAGCAGCTGTATAGTTGTTGCTGATATTGGTAGCAGTAACTCTCCAGTAAACACGTTTTGTATGAGGTACATCTACTATGACTTCTTGAAAACCTGTTGGGGCAACCTCAATATTACCCTCTACAACTGTGAAGTTGACATTGTCAAAAGATCTCTCAACTTTGAAATATAAAGTAGCAAATGTCTCATTATTTGTAAGCCTTACAGTTGATGCTTTTACACCTGCATTACATGTACCAAGTGTCTGAGTAACAGTAAAGTCTTTTACACAGTTAACAAATGATGCAGTCTGGTCGTATGTCCAGCTACCGGCAAAAGTATCGGTGTATGACCACTCATATCGCCAAATTATTTTCTGTCCCTCTGAAACATTTATAGTGTCACCTGTAACATAGGCTGCACCGTTTGCAGGCAAAAGATCTCCCATTAATGTTGTATTAACCCACGTTCCAGCAGATAAATCTTCACTAGTAGTTGTATTAATGATTTTGTATTGTACATTTACATACGCCGCTGAAGTTGATGATGTAGTGTTAACAACAGTCATATTTGGTTGTTGCACATTGTTTGTTGTACATACAGGAGTATTTGGTGTAAACGAAACTGTGTTAAATGGACAATCTACAGTAAGTGTGTCTGAGTATTTTAATTCTGCAGTATTTAGTGTTGATGTGCTTTTACTAATTCTATATCTAACTTGAATAGTTGCTGAGTGAGGAACAGTAACATCTAACTGTAGCTGGGCATCATTACCGCCCGTCACAGTTTCCTGTGCCCTATACACTATCCAATCACTGTCAGTACTTCTCTTATACTCAATCTTAAAATATGTTGTATCTGTTGAATTCACGTCCAAAGTTACTGTTGGTGTAGCAGAACCATTTCCACAAGAACCTAAAGTAAGATCTACAACACCACCGGAACAACCACAGTCAACAGTCTCACTTGCATCTACATTTTCCCAATCTTGACCAACAAAGTCACCACCATTAGTAGTATCTTTTATTCTCCATGTAATTGTTTTTCCGTCTGGTACGAATACTGTCTGCGATGAGTCTGAGGCCCCCGCCGCAACCGATATGTCGTAGGCCGACTCAATATTTGGATTAGAGTACTGCCATGTTAGACCACCATCCAATGAATACATAACCTTGTAATACGTTGTATAGTTTTCGTTATTAGTAATAGTTAATGTTGAGTTTGCACCACTATCACTACACACACACTCAGTTACAGTCTGCGAATATGTGGAATCAGGATCGCAGTCCACAGAGATATTAGTAGTATTTTCATAAACTATTGTGCTGAAGTTCGTTGAGAGAGTGCCATCATTAGAATTCTGAGTACTCGTTGGCATTCTTGTATAAAGACCATTTTTATTTGTCGACCCTATGTGGTCAAAATAACTACTAATCTTGCTGAAATCTCTAATGTAACCCCATTGAACCTGTATTACTGTTGTGTTAGGTAACGTAGCGGATGTAGGAAGCTCAAACGTTGTGGAGTTACTCAGGTTAACTTTTGTATGATTCGAATACGTCGATCCACCGTTGGTCGAGTACCTGTAAATTAATGTTGCTGCTTCATAAGGATCAGTATGAGAGATAGTAGTATCAGTAAATGTAAACTGGACTTTTCCTCTATTCTCCTGACACTGTTGTTGAGTAGACACAAGCGTAACAGGCTCAATATCGTTAGATTCACAACCTAGATTTGCCGCAACATCCATGGTTGTCCATGACAAGTTGTGTAAGGCTGCATGATCGTGGTTCTGCGAATTTGAGTTGTAGTAACGATATCGAATTTTGTAAGCATGTGAGGAGTCAACAAAATGATATGCAGACCAATTACCATCACTTTGGCCATACGTACCAACGTTTATATATCCAGAGTGGCTTGGGTATGCGGAATTGTAATAAGTTTGGCTGAAATAATAACTACCAGTTGTCCATTGTTCAGTATTTCCATATCCATGAAATATCCACGGTCCAAATGGATTCCATGTTTGGCCATCATGGGATATCTGAATATCAAAATGTAGATAATTGTAATTGTTACCAGTACTTTGTATTTTTTGTGCTTTTAGTTTCAACAAATCTGGGCCAAGTGAGGCACAGCCATCATACGATGTTGATAACGTAAAGTAATCATCTAAATTACACGAGACTGTGTATGGTCCTTTTGAAGTGTATGCAGTGTATGCAGAAGTTGCTGTGAGCTCTGTTCTTAATTCAAATGTTACTGAATCTCCATGTTGAAAATCTACAGGTATTGTTACGTAATCATCAGTAGATGCATTTACAGTAACGCTACCTGTGTGTGGCCAAGAAGATCCTCCATCTTCTGAAGCTCTGTACTGAAGCTGTATTGCAGTAGTTTCATCATTATCAATTTTGACCTTAAATCGCTGATTTCCTCCATAACATGTTGCATCTGTATAAACCTGTAACACATCACCAATAGTTGCATTTACATCACAGTCAACAAGAATTGTATTATTCACTGTTGTGAATGTACCTGAAGTAACTGGTGCAGTTGGAGCATGTCTGTATTGCAAAGCAATAGTCTGACCCTGAGTCATGGTTGGAGTAAAGGTAAATGTAGTTGTTTCATCTGGTAAAACAGTTTTATAGACATCTGTACCAAATGCATCAAGCCAGGTATTGCCTTGATCTACAGAGTAATCTACATCGTAATGCGCTGTTAGGTAACCAGTGTTAGTAATTGTTACTACAGGTTTGTTACCTCCAGAGACACAGTCTCCTAATGCAAAAACTAACTGTGCACCAGTACTTGGACAGTTAACTGTTAGAACTGGTGTGGTATATGCAGTTGCATTCGAAAAGTCTCCAGTATCTGGTGAGAGATGTAGTTTATATTGAATGGTTTGTCCGTGATTGAGCTGTGAAGTTTCTTGAAGTAGCGTATTAGGATTTAATTGATAATTTGAGTAAACCGTTGTCCAGTCATTAGCTCCATCAACTTTCTTTTCTAACTTCAGATAATAAATAGCCGAACCTGAATCTGTTTCAATACTAAAAATGGTGTCTGCAAAACCAGTATTAATATTATTTGAACATGTGCCTTGTGTTAAAAGATTGGAAACTACTGTACCATTAACGGTCACATCAGCATTCCCACTTCCCTCTACAAAATCTGTTAGATCGACATCACATTCTGCAGTTCTGTCTGTTGTTGATTTATTCTGTGAACCAAGCTCTATGTAACTAGCATTAGCTAAATCTGATTGAGAAAATGCCCTTTTATATCTTAATAAGACAACAGATCCATCAGCAACCCTTGTTCCAATTGTGAAATAATCATAGTTATAGCTGTTCAATTCTATGTATGTACCGGTAGTTGTGGTTGCAGTCCATCCATTATTTTGAGGCTGTGATGTTGGGATGCCGAAATAACTTCCGTTGTTCAAATTATTACTGCCTCCGTGTCTCCTGTAAAATATATTTGCCGTTGACCAGTTTGAACCATCATCAACCGAGTACTCAAAAATCCACCACAATTTGTTATAATCTTGGTTTCCGTAGTTTGTTGTATAAAACTCATTGGTAACCCAAATATTGTCGTTTATACAGGCATTTGCTTTTGTATTGTCAGCAAATTGATACTGGTAAAAATTATTTGTAGTTGGTTTATTTTCACCGTATAGACAGTCAATTTGATAGGAACCAGTACTAATGTCATTACTACTTCTAGCTTGGCTTACGTAAACATAAGGGAAAGAACTTGCGGACCAGCTAACGGCTTCTACATATGAAACTTGATATCTCCAATGTGCATAATAATAATTGCCCACTACTGCTGGATAAGTTGCTTGAAAGCCTGGTCTTGAATTTGCATCATACGTATACGTTGTATTTGCAGGAATTGCATATACAATTGGTGCTGGTGAATTGTCGTATAGGCTTGTGTTGGTATAGCTTGTACCTGTATTTGCAGTTTCTGATGGTTGTATACGCACATAGATTGTTACAGATTCGTTATTTTGAATTGTAAGTGTTGAAGTTTTTCCTGTGTTAGAACAGGCACTCATTGCATACACTCCAGTAGTTGAAGGATTACAATTTGTTTGTACTTCTGAAGTGTAATTAAAATTATGTAATGTTGTATTGGTCCAATCTGGATTTTGTGTAAAAGAGCCCTGAACTTTCCAGTAAATATAACTGGAGACACCATATGTATATGTCTTTGTTGTTGTGTGTGAGTAGGTAGTATTTGCAGCAATGGAGAATAACTGGATATCATCATCTTCGTAATTAGATGAGGTTGTTTCACTATTGCTTGCACCAACTTTTGAAGGTACGGCTCTAAAGTAAATTGTCTGAGATTCGTTATTAGTAATTGTAAGTGTTGTAGTTTGACCAGATGCTGAACATGAGGTTACTGATTGTGAAACACTAAAATCAGCCTGACAATTTATTGCCTGGGTGTAGATACCCCATGCTGCTGTACTATCAGGATTTGTTTCATCGATTCTAAATCTAAAATACGCAGTTGATCCCGAGGATAATGTAGATGGAGAGTCATACGTTAACGTTACTCCATCGTTAAATTCTGCCCCTTCAGCCAGAGTTGACCACGTTGAACCATTTGTTGAGTAATCAACATCAATAAAACCATTAAAGCTATCGTTTGCTGCATCTCTTTGTTTAATAGTAAATCTTGCAATAGCGCTTCCCTGAGCATCACAAACCTGTGATATTGTTTTTGTAGTTTGGTTGTAATTGCTACTTGAGTTATTAGAGGAACCACCACTACCTACATAGAAACAGTCAACCTCTGAGTCAGTAAGCGTAAGAAAGGAATCACCAGATTTTAAATAGGATCCATAACTTGAATTAGACGTCAAAGATCCATTAACACCGTTTGCGAAAAGGTTATAACTGCTGTAATTAGTGGAATGCATCCATCTAATTTGTGGTGTTACACCATGCCACATTTGAAAACTAAATGTATATGATGAATTAGCACTTATATTCCTGCCATATTCAATAAAACTTTCGGTTCCAGACTGACCACTTTGATTTATATTTCCTTTAATGTGAACTTGGTGCGTTTGGTTACCTGTATTGTTCACTGTCATTGTGTAGGTCTTATATGGTTGATTATTTGTACATGAAGGTGAATTTAGACTTGCAGTCATACTGTACACAGGACAGTTAACAGTTACACTAGACGACTCTGTCCAGTTCGTACCAGATGGATTGCTAGCGCCAACAATATATCTAAAAGTAACGACAGAGTTGTGTGCTACTGCTGACGTTATCTCGTAAGTCTCTGGGGTACCAACTGCAACTTGTTCACCATCTTTTAATGCCTGCCAAGCGCTACTTCCTACCTTGTACTCAACATCAAAAAATACAGTTGTATTACCAGTTGCTGTAAGAGTAATTGTAGGCTTTGCTGTACCATCACCTAAACATGTTCCATTTGAAGTCGCAACAGAACCAGTTGCTAACGTATAGTTTCCACATCCACTAACAGTTAATTGTTGACCTACGTTGTAGTATGTGCCTGAACTTGGATTGGATGAGTTGTAGCGCATACGGAATTGTATTGTTCGGCCGTCATATTCCTGGTTTGCCGAAAGCGTTATATTAGCGCCAGGGGTCACCGACTGCCCGTCAACAAGATTTGTAAACGAACCCCCATCTATGCTGACATCTACATCAAAGTATTGTGTGCTGGATTTGTTGTTTGTGATTAAAAGTTGTGGTGTAGCGAAACCATTGGAACATGCTGTAAGAGTGGCTTTAAATGATGGAGAAAATGGATCAAATGCATTAGGTCCACAAGAAGCACCATCAGAGTTGTTTGTTAAGAAAGAGCTTCCTTTTTGGGTGACGCTATAGTTATTTGTTCCATTTCTTACAATCTCAAAACGCATACCATTAGTGTCGTCTACGATAAATCGAATCTCACCTTGGGGTGTTTTATAAGAGAATGCAGAAAGTACAGTACTAGCTCCAGAAAACGCACTTGTTTGTGGGTCAATTGAAGATGAGCTTGATGGATTATCGATATCAAATCTGTGTATTTTGTTGTTAATTGCATCATAGGTAACTAGCTCATATCCGTCCCAGTCACCTACGTAGGCATAGTCAGCAGCATTAATTGGGCTAACAAACCCTGGGTCTGGAAAGGTAGTTGTTGTACCGTTTGCTACGTTATAGATCATGTTTGAGTTTGGTCTGGCAATGTCTGATCCATTTCCATCAGAGTCAGTATCAAATGCACCCTGTGAGAAATAAATTCTATCTATGCCATCTTTAGAGACATACTCACCAGATGAGAAACCATAGTGACCACCACCACCTGGTAGCTGATAGAAATCTAACTGACCAATAGTTCCATATGCTCCCATATTTTTTAAGTGTGTGAGTGAACCATCAGTATTAATTTGGAAAAGATCAGTACCGTTTGCTGAAGATGTAATTGTGACATACATCTTTCCATCAGGTGACATGGCTAAACCATTAATACCTTTTACACCAGTTATGCTTGTTCCGCCTACCGTTAAGCCAGATAAGCTGACTTGGGTCTCATCTAAGTTAACAGTTGATGTTGATGTGGCAACATATTGAGAGATTGTAAAAAAGTTGTCCGTAAACTCCCAATCAAGTTTATAGAAATACGCTCTCTCTGCAGCGTCGTTACATTCCCATGTCGTATTTGCATATGCTTCTTCTTGAGGTGTGGCCCAAGAAGAGATAAACACTAATGCAAATAAAAGGACATGAAGTGTTGTTGTTGTGATTTTTTTATAGTTGATGGCGTGAAAGAACGTCTTAACCTTAAGACAAAACAAAATAAAATTATATTTATTCATCACACACATCAACTTTTAATTAGATTTGGTTCTAATCAACTTAAGTTAAGTTTAACTGGAATTGATTTAAAGTAAATATTTTTTTTAAAAAATTAGTACTGTTTTAGTATGTTTTCTACTAAATTTTCGGAAGTTTTAAGGAAAAACTCTTCTGAATATCTATTAAACAGTTCATGATCTCCAATATTTAAGGCATATTCAAACATCGCTCCCCTAAATGCGGTGGCCATATTTACAGCAATTTCATCTGCTCTGTCCTTATATTGATCAGAATTGCTCAATAAAGCTGTAATTGCTTGTACTGGATCTTGGTCTAGCCATTTATTAACATTGACTAAATTAAACATTTGTACAACAATAACTTTTCCTGCATATCCGAGACTTACAAGGTTCTCAGCATATGTGACTGGAATCTGCTTTAATTTCTCAATTACGCTTAAAGATTCGTCCGCAAGTGTGGCACCCATGTTTGCTGCTACATCCATTCTGGAATGAACTATCGCTGAAAATACATCTTCCATTCTGTCAGGAAAATGATTGTAAGCTGTAGCAGGTGATACACCAGCTTCTTTTGCAATTTGGGTTAAAGTAACTTCTCTAATATCTCCAATTTCATTAATTACATCAACAGCTGTATCAATAAGCTTTGTCCTGTTGAGGTCAAAAATATCTTGCTGCCTACGTGCTCTTCCGTCTTGTTGGATATCAGTCATATT
>Ga0208410_1001016_pt1 | contig 15042 bp, 19 predicted proteins | sample ETN02SmetaG_3_FD_185787 | JGI IMG/M metagenome (GOLD analysis project Ga0208410, IMG submission 185787) | Marine microbial and viral communities from oxygen minimum zone, Eastern Pacific Ocean - ETNP2014F10-02SV257 (SPAdes) (version 2) | ecosystem: Environmental > Aquatic > Marine > Oceanic ... | reverse complement strand
AGCTCTGGATTTTGTTTCTTCATCTGATGAAGGGCAAACAGGACTTTCACCAATAATTTCTTCAGGGGATCGCATTCCTGCATGATGAAGTTGAGCTACTGGTAAACTATCAAATTTTCTTATCTCATCAGTCAACCTTTTTAAACCATCTAAATGTTTATCATCAAATATCCCTAATTGACCTGGAAAACCTTTACCTATTTCTTGAACATGGGAGGCGCAAGACATAGTAATGCCAAAATTTCCTTTAGCCCTAAGTGTAAGCCATAAAAATTCATCATCAGAGAGTGTTCCGTCTTCAAAGCTTTGTGTATTTGTTAGCGGCGCCAACATAAATCTATTTTTCATACTAATTCCACAAGGAAAAGCAATATTGTCATTTAATTTATTCATTTTCTTGAGTCCTAATTTGAATAAAATTAATTAATCTTATTAATATTGCCAACCAAATAATCGAGAAAAGAGTATAATTTATATCACCCATTATTGGATTAAATAGTCTAACTGTATAATCAAAAGCAAAAATAAATGCTAAGTAGTATGTACCAATTCTATGAATAATTTTCCAATTTCTTAAGCCAATTTTTCTTACTAAAAAATTATTTGATGTAATGGTCATGATTAAAAGGAGGATATAACCAATTCCACCGCCAATTATTGTAATAATGTCGAGCGTTTCACCTGTGTTCATTGAAAACAAAACAAATGCTTGAAGATGTATAAAATGAGCAAGAGAAAAAGATAAACCGGTATTCCTTCTATTATTTCTAAGGAATATTGTTATTTTGTTTTGATAAAAATCGTAAATAGGAGAGGTTAAGAAATTTATTATAAATAAAAAAAACGCTAATCTTGCAGTGTATCTTGTGTATAATCGCCAGGATTCCGTATCCATGCCCTTTTCAAAAATATACAAGTAAAGTATTAAACTTAGTAGCAAGGTAGGTATCGCAAAAAAAATAAAATTTATACCATTAAGGGCATACCCATTTTCGCGTTGAATTAGCATTTTTTAATTATACCTTTTGTATATAATATATTGAAGAGGAGTTTGTTATGTTGGCATTTAGGTTATTAGTGATAATTTTATTATCTTTAAACTTAGGAATAGTTTCCTGGACATTAAAAAAAGAAAATCAAAACCAAGAAATTTTAAATACAATTTTAAATAAGTAGATTAATTATTATATCGAAAACTTATTCGATAGTTGAAATATTTGTCTTTTCATTGTTTTTCGGATTGTTAACTTTTTTTGATATTTTTGTAATTTTTATTTCATTATCTAATTCAGAATCAAAAAAGTTTTCTCCCATTAGCCATTTACTAATTTCTTTTTCCTTCAATAAAATTGGTTGTCTTTTGTGAATAAATGATAATTTTGCATTTGCCTCTTTAGTGACAATACAGCAGCCATTATTATTTTTTAATCCCCCCATAAAGAAAATATCATTTGTTGAAAAGTAATAAGGTTGCTTTTCATTAATTTCTTTCTTCCATTCATACCAGCCATTTAAAACAAAAATACATCTTTCCGTATTTTTAAAAGACGGTTTTTCATACATTGTTTCGCTTCTGCAATTAATAAGATTGAAATCTTTTTTTGCCCAAATAGGGCTAAATGACCATTTCATAAAATGAGGTTTTTTATCATATATTAGTACCTGCTGAGATGGCGCTATATTGAAAGATGGTTTAATTTCGATATTGAATTTTTTCTTTATCCCTTCAACATCATACAAAACAAATCGACCGCACATCTTAAAGCCTTATTACAAAACTCCTGAAATCTTCCATTGTTTATTAATCTTGGAGAACACATAACATGCGTTTCCTGAAAAGATTTCACTATCATCGTTATATTGAGAGTAGCTCATAATTATGACATATGTATTGTCTCTCAGTTTAAAAGGTATTGTTTCATTCATAGAAATCTTATTGGCATTAGGGGCAGAGGCAATTAAATCTTTATAAATTTCTTTTAATTCACTGGCGTCTTTTGCAGTCAGTAAATTATCTAAAAATCCTTTAAAAGCTGACGGGTAATGAAATAACTTTGCAACATTATCCATATCTCCATTAACCATGTAATCAAAATATTTTGCATGGATACTTTTAATAATATCTATATCATTATTCATATTAGGATCCTTTTTCTAATTTCAGTATAGGAGGAAGACATGAAAAGTGCGAAGGAAATTATTGAAACTTTTTGGAAAATACAAGACGAAGGAGATTACACAAAAGTTGTTGATCTCTTTTCGAATGATGCCATTCTAGTTGATCCTTTTTTTGGAACATTTGAAGGAAAGATAGAAATTGCTGGATTTATGGAAAAAATGAATGAGGAAATGGCGTCAAGACAAACAAGTTTTGTTGTTAGGGAAATTGATGGCGGGGGAGATGTTGCTTGGGCACAGTGGACAGCTAAGACACCGAATGGTGATATTGAGGGTTGCGGACTATATCGCGTTAAAGATGGTATGATGACATATTATAAGGATTATATGAATGCCCCTATGGATAATTAAATTTTAAAGGCGCTTTATAAAATAAAACGCCTTTAATTTAATTATTTCCATTCAACAAAATCAGCAAACAATTCCTTATCTTCAAAAAGTCTTTTTGTTTCTGCTAACTTTTCAGTTAACCCATTATACTGATCATTATTTAAGTTTGCCTTTGCAATATGATCCAATATGATTGTTTGATATTTTTCCTGAAGAAGCATTTCTCTTCTTTTTCTTTCATCAGCAGAGATAAGTTGATTCATAATTTTCTCCTTATTGTTATTATTAAAGTATAAATATTTGTAAATAGCTTACCAAATAGTTAAAAAATATCATCATAAATTTATTATAAACATATCTTATCATAGAATGGAGGCCACGATCAGATTCGAACTGATGTCCACGGCTTTGCAGGCCGCTGCGTAACCACTCCGCCACGTGGCCTCACTTGAGGTATATGTATAGTTATCATTTGAATGTTCTTATTTGAAGTAAAAACAAGTCTATTTGTAAATTCTCTTTACTTTATAAATCTATTATCTATAAAGATGACGCACGCGTCATTTTTGAGAGGTTATATATGATTAATTATTTATTGATATTTTTTGTTTTTATTATTGGTTCCTATTCTAATATTAATGCAGAAACCCTAAAATCTGCACTATCTAATGCATACTTGAACAATCCTATAATTAATTCGAAACGAGCAGAATTAAGATCTTTAGATGAAAATGTCAGTGCTGCGACTTCACAATTTTTCCCTAGTATTGAAGTTGTTGGTAGTTATAGCGAAAATACACTTGAATATGGTGAATTAGATAAAATAAAAACCAATCCTTTAACAGGATCATTTCTTGTAAATCAAAAAATATTTACAGGAGGTAAATTGATTAATGATAGATTAAGTGCAATTAACCTAGTGGCCGCTGGAAGACAAAATCTTAATGACGCTGAACAAAGCATATTATATCAGGCCGCTCAGACATATTTTAATTATCTTAAAACTGAACAAATTGTTAAATTACAACAAAATAACTTTGAAGTATTAAGTGAGCGACTTGAGGCAACAAAAATCCAGTTTGAAGTTGGTGAACTAACATTAACTGATGTTGCCCAAGCAGAAGCAAGATTATCTCAAGCACAATCAAATTTAGCTGATGCAAGAAGTCTTCTGAAGGCAAGAGAGGCCGATTATAGATCTATAATTGGACTTAACCCTGATAACCTTGAAGAGTGGAATGAGCAATTAGATATACCATTAAATGAAGCTGAAGCGATTTCTATAGCTTTGAAAAATAACCCTCAATTGAAATATTATGAAAATATTGAAAGATCATCTGATTATAATGTCTCATCTCAAAAAAGCATGCTTTCACCTCAATTATCTTTGAGAGGTGAATATATTTATGCAGAAGATCAATCTTTTCTTATGTCGGAAGATATCGATCAATACCAAATTACCGGACAGATAAAAATACCTATTTTTTATGGAGGGTTAAATTGGTCTAATATTAGAAAAGCCCAAGAGATTAATTCAAGAGATAAATATCTTATTATAGATGGAAAAAGAAAAATAAGGAGTTATGTAAAAAAATCTTTTGCTGAATACAATGCTTCTAAACTAAGAATTTCAGCTACTGAAAAACAAACACAAGCAACTGAAATAGCTCTTGAGGGCGTTAAACAGGAATTCCAATTAGGAACACGAACCACTTTAGATATATTAGATGCTGAGCAAGAATATTTAGATGCTAGAGTATCGTTTGTAACAGCTAAAAATGATTCAAATATATCTCTTTTTCAACTTTTTTATTATTTGGGAACATTAACTCCAGAAAATCTCAATATGAATATAAAAAAATATGATCCAAATAAAAATTATAAAAGAGTTAGAACTATTAAAATTGGTCCAAATAGAATCAAAGTTATAGGAAATGTTGATTGATATCATTAATCTATCCTGTAAGATATCCTCATGAAGCAAGATAACGAAAAAGAAGAACCATCAGTGGATGAAATACTGTCATCAATTAAAGATGTTATAGCGAGTGATAAAGATGAATCTATTGATGAGGACAATGCCTCTCTCGATGATAATGTCTTTGAGCTTACGGATATTATTGAGGATATAGATGATGATGATTCCGAAGATAATAATGATAGTATATCTGACATATTTGAAGGCGGAGATAAATCTATAGATAATATTATTAAAGAAGCTGTTAAAGAATCAATTGAGGATTGGTTTTCAAGAAATCTAAGACCAATTGTAGAAGAATCTGTTAAACAGGAAATATCAAAACTATTTAAAAAACGAAATTAAAATGCTTAACAAGAGTTATGATCCTAAAGAAGCGGAAGCTAGGTTATATAATTATTGGGAAACTGAAGGTTTTTTCAAATGTGGTTTAACAAGTAACCAGTCTTTTTCTATTGTAATTCCTCCTCCCAATGTAACTGGTAGCCTACATATGGGGCATGCATTAAATAACACACTTCAAGATATAATCGTAAGATACAAAAGAATGCTAGGTGAAGATGTTTTGTGGCAAACTGGCACTGATCATGCGGGAATCGCTACGCAGATGGTTGTTGAGAGAAAGCTTGAAATAGAAAAAAAGCCTTCAAGGGCTGAATTAGGAAGAGAAAAATTTATTGATGAAGTTTGGAAGTGGAAAGAGGAATCAGGAAATAGCATTACTCATCAACTCCGTAGACTTGGCGCTTCATGTGATTGGAGTAGAGAACGTTTTACAATGGATGAAGGTCTGAGTTTAGCTGTCAATAAAGTTTTTGTAGATTTATATAATGATGGTTTAATTTACAAAGATAAAAGACTTGTTAATTGGGATCCCCAACTAAAAACTGCCATATCTGATCTTGAGGTTATTCAGAAAGAAATTGATGGTTTCCTTTGGTACATTAATTATCCGATTAAGGATTCTGAGGAATCTGTAACTATAGCCACTACGAGGCCAGAGACAATGTTTGGTGATACAGCCATTGCTGTTCATCCCGATGATAAAAGATATTCTAATGTGATTGGAAAAGAAGTTATTATTCCTATTGTAGGAAGGTCTATAAGCATTATAGCAGATAAATACGCAGACCCTGAACAGGGTAGTGGAGCAGTAAAAATAACTCCTGCTCATGATTTTAATGACTTTGAGGTTGGTAAAAGAAATAATTTAGAAATGCTTTCTATCTTAGATATAAATGGCAAATTAAATGAAAATGTAAAAACAGAATGGCAAGGACTTGATAGATTTGAGGCACGATCAAAGTTGTTAAAATTACTAACTGATGAAGGTTATTTAGAAAAAGAAGAAAGCTATTCTAATTCTGTTCCTCATGGTGATAGGTCTGATGTTGTTATAGAGCCTTTTTTGACAGAACAATGGTATGTAAATGCTGAAAAACTAGCTCAACCTGCTTTAGAGTCTGTAAAGAATGGGGATATGAAATTTATTCCTTCTAATTGGTCAAAAACATATTTCGAGTGGCTAGAAAATATTCAGCCTTGGTGTATATCGCGCCAATTATGGTGGGGTCATAGAATACCGGCTTGGTATACCAAAGATGATAATATAATTGTTGCGAATAATGAAAAAGATGCTTACGAGATCGCGAAAAAAAAATTTGGTGAAGATATAAAACTTTATCAGGATGAGGATGTTCTTGATACTTGGTTCTCTTCTGCGCTTTGGCCGTTTTCTACTTTGGGTTGGCCAAATGAAACTATCGAATTAGAAAAATATTATCCAACTAATCTGCTTATTACTGGTTTCGATATAATATTTTTTTGGGTAGCGCGTATGATGATGATGGGAATTCATTTTATGGGAAAAGAACCATTTTCTGAGGTTTATATTCATGCTTTAGTTAGAGATGAAAAAGGACAAAAAATGTCAAAATCTAAGGGTAATGTTGTTGATCCTTTAGACCTCGTAGACAAATATGGCGCTGACTCACTGCGTTTCACTCTCACAGCAATGGCAGCTCAGGGAAGAGATGTTAAAATGTCTGAGTCTAGAGTTCAGGGTTATAGAAACTTCGGAACTAAAATTTGGAATGCATCAAAATTTTGTGAAATAAATAAAATTAATGAATTTAATAGTTTCGACAGTAAGTCTTTGAGTTATCCAGTAAACATATGGGTTATAAATGAGTTTTCTAAAATGCAAACTCAACTTGAAAATAATTTGAAAGAATACAGATTTAATGAGGCCGCAAACAACATATATCAGTTTGTTTGGGGAACATTTTGTGATTGGTATATTGAATTAATTAAACCTCATTTTTATGAAAAAGATGATGAATATGCTGATGAAATTAAGGAAACATGTTCATATATCTTAGATTCAATATTAATCACTTTACATCCATTTATGCCGTTCATTACGGAAGAAATATGGCAAAACATAAAAAGAAGGGATAATCCATTAATTATTGAAAAATGGAGAAAGATTTCTTTATTAGCTGATGAAAATAATTTTGAGCAAGAAGTAAATGACTTGATAGAAATAATATCAAACATAAGATCAATTAGAGTTGAATTAAATATTAAACCAAAAGAAGACCTGGCTATCGAAATTATGAATAATTCAGATGTGCTTAAAATCAAAAATTTAAAATTTTATTTATTAAAAATTGCTAACATCACAAATATAATTGAAGTATCTAAATTTTCTGAGAAATCGGCAAATTTTAATGTAAATAATTCTCAACTCTCTTTAATTATTCCAGAAAGTATTGATCTTTCTGACGAGCTTCACAGAGTAGTAAAAGAAGAAGAAAAGCTTGAAAATGATATACACTCAATAACAAATCGACTTAATAACGAAGATTTTGTAGCTAAAGCACCAAAAAAAGTTGTAGAAGAAAATAAAATTAAATTAGAAGATATGATGCAAAAAAAGGATAGTTTATCATCGTCGAAGGAATTGATTGAAAAGCTGATTAAATAAACATGGGTAATGATATTAAATTAAAAAACAGACAAAAATGCCCTCTATGCGGATCTGAAAGTAATAAAAATAGTATTTTATATTTTGAGTCTTGGGAATTAGTTGAATGTTCAGAGTGTTCTTTTGTTTTTATGCCTGTTGTTCCGGTTTATGAAATGATGAAAGAAGAATTCGCATGGGAGAAGAACTTTGCTCCATCAAAGGATATCAGGATGTCAAAAAAGATCAGAAGATCAATAAAAAGTTTAATAAAAAGAAATAAACTATTGTATTTATTAAATAAATTTATAAAAAATGGTGAAGTTCTTGATATTGGATGTGGTTCTGGTGTTAAATTTAATGAAATACCTCATAATTATATTCCTTACGGTATAGATATTTCTAAAAAATCAGCTCTTGAGGCAAAAATTAACTTTGAAAAAAGAGGTGGAACTGCCATTTGTGCACCTGCTACAGATGTATTAAAAGAATATGGGCAGAATAAATTTAAGGGAGCCATTTTAAGGTCTTATTTGGAGCATGAGCATTATCCATTTGAAGTTTTGGAAGGACTTAGAGAAACATTAACTAGTAATGGAAGTATAATAATTAAAGTTCCAAATTATGCCTCAGTTAATAGAAAGATAAGAGGCAAGAATTGGTGTGGTTATAGGTTTCCTGACCATGTAAATCAATTTACTCCATACACTTTAGAAAAAATCGTAATAAAAGCCGGTTATAAAATTATAAAGTTTAATTATTTAGATAAACAGATTACAAGTGATAATATGTGGATGGTAGCTCAACCAATTTAAGAAAATAAAATGAAAAAAAGAAACTTTGATCATAATAAATTACCTAGTAGACATGTTAGAGTGGGTTCTCAAAAAGCTCCTCATAGATCTTACTACTATGCAATGGGCTTAGATGAAGATGATATCGATAAACCATTTGTTGGTGTTGCAACATGTTGGAATGAATCTGCTCCATGTAATATTTCTCTTATGAGACAATCAAAGAGCGTTAAAGATGGCGTTTCAAAAGAAGGTGGAACACCAAGAGAATTTACAACGATTACTGTAACTGATGGAATTGCCATGGGACATCAAGGAATGAAATCATCACTTGTGAGTAGAGAGATAATTTCCGACTCAATTGAAGTATCAATGAGAGGACATTGTTATGATGCCTTGGTTGGTGTTGCAGGTTGCGATAAGTCTTTACCTGGCATGATGATGGCAATGCTAAGACTAAATGTTCCATCAGTATTTATTTATGGTGGTTCAATTCTTCCGGGAAGTTACAAAGGTAAAGATGTTACAGTTGTAGATGTTTTTGAAGCTGTTGGTGAATTTTCTGCTGGTAAAATAAGTGAAGAAGAGCTGCATGAATTAGAGTGTGTAGCATGTCCTAGCGCTGGATCATGCGGCGGTCAATTCACCGCCAATACTATGGCATGTGTTTCTGAGGCAATAGGTCTAGCTTTACCTTATTCAGCTGGTCCTCCTGCTCCAGATGAAGGTAGAGATAAATACGCATTAGAATCTGGAAAAGCCGTTATGGATTTGCTCGAAAATAATATTAGACCAAGGGATATTGTTACAAAAGAATCATTTATTAATGCAGCAGTGGTAGTTGCTGCTACTGGAGGATCCACAAATGGAGCACTTCATTTACCTGCTATGGCAAACGAAATTGGCATAGATTTTGATTTATTTGATGTTGCTGATATTTTTAAATCAACTCCGTATATCGCAGATTTAAAGCCTGGTGGAAACTATGTTGCAAAAGATATGCATGAAGCCGGCGGAGTTCCTATGCTGTTAAGAACTCTTTTAGATGAGGGTTTTATAAATGGAGATTGTTTAACAGTTACTGGCAATACGCTTGAAGAAAATATATCGGAAGTTGTTTTTGATAATACACAAAAAGTAATTTATCCAGCAAGCAGTCCTATTACAGAGACTGGCGGCGTTGTTGGTTTAAAAGGTAATTTTGCACCTGACGGAGCAATTGTTAAGGTTGCTGGTATGGAAAATTTAACTTTTACAGGGCCAGCAAGATGTTTTGACTGTGAAGAAGATGCTTTTACTGCGGTAGAAAATAAAAAATACAACGATGGAGATGTTATCGTTATACGTTATGAAGGTCCCAAAGGAGGACCTGGAATGAGAGAGATGTTATCTACAACTGCAGCTCTTTATGGACAGGGTAAAGGTGATAAAGTTGCATTAGTTACTGACGGAAGATTTTCAGGCGGTACTAGAGGTTTTTGTATAGGCCATGTTGGACCTGAAGCAGCGGATGGTGGACCCATAGCACTTATTAAAGATGGCGATATAGTATCTATAGACGCAAACGAAGGAACTATAGATGTTGATTTATCTGAAGATGAATTAGAGTCTAGAAAAAAACAATGGATTAAACCTAAAACAGATTACAATTCTGGTACATTATGGAAGTATTCCAATCAAGTTGGTCCAGCAAGATATGGGGCTGTAACTCATCCTGGTGCAAAAGAAGAGACGCATTGTTACGCAGATATTTAGTTAAATATTAATTTCAGCTATAATTGGTACATGATCTGAAGGCTTGTCTTTGTCTCTTTCTTCTTTATCAATAGTTAAATTGGTTATTTGGTCTGCTGCAATTGGCGATGCCAATATATGATCAATTCTTATACCCTCGTTTTTTTGCCACGCACCTCTTTGATAATCCCAAAAAGTATAATCTTTTTGATTAGGATAATAGGCTCGATACATATCAATCAAACCTAATTCAAGTATTTCTCTAAACTCTTTTCTTGTTTCAATTGTAAATAATGCGTCATTTATCCATTTTTCTGAATCATATGCGTCAATATCTTCAGGAATAACATTAAAATCACCCAATAAAATAAATGATTCATCTTTTATTTTTAGTGATATTAAATGTTCTTTTAGTGCTTTCATCCAATTTAACTTATAATTAAATTTCTCTCCTGGGTAAGGATTTCCATTTGGCAAATAGATATTCGATACTCGAATTACATTTGAGTTAACTGAGTGAACGGTTTCGATATACCTTGCTTGATCATCATTAAAATTTGGAATTTTTGTTATATTTTCTTCAATTATACATTTTGATAAGGTGGCAACACCGTTATAACTTTTCTGACCATTTACTACTAAATTATAACCTAAATCTTCGAAAGGTTGAGAAGGAAACCCTTCTGTAACAACTTTTATCTCTTGTAGACATAAAATATCTGGATCTTCTTTTTTTATCCATGCGATAATATTATCTATTCTAGTTCTTACTGAATTTACATTCCAAGAAGCTATTTTCATTATACTGAGAATGATGTTCCACAACCACATGATGAAGTGGCATTAGGGTTATTTATTTTGAATGATTTGCCAATTAATTCATCAGCAAATTCGATTGTTGATCCATCTAAGTAAGGAATAAAAGATTTATTTATAAGAACTTTTATATTCTTTTTTGATAAAACTATATCATCTTCATTTATTTTATCATCTAAATCAATTTTATAGGAAAATCCTGCACAACCACCCCCAAGTATTTCTATTCTCAGATGTGTATTTTGTTTTTCGTTCTTAACAATTTTTTCTATTTGATTAGCTGCACTATCAAGAATTTCAAAATTAATTTCTTTTACCATTAATTCCCAGGCAAGCTGCCTGCCCCTAATCTACCTAAATTACCAAATAATTGCTGAAGAATAGTTAACTCTCTTCCTCTGGTAGGAGTTGCATTTGAATTAAAAGCAATGATATTACCATCTTGAAGTCCATATTCTTCAATATATGTAACTCTGCTTTCATCATTAAATCCAACTGTTATTATCCTTCTTTGTGAAACACTTGGCTGATAAAATGCAGTAGTTTCTGCTTTACTGTATATATAATACCATATCTTCGCATCGATAGTTGAGGTTGTTGATGGTGTTCCAAGTATATTTAATACCTGTCCTGCATTTGTTTCTCCAACTTCAATTTTAGAAATAAGCTCATTATCAAAAACATAACCCCTGTTCTCTACGATAGGCGAACAATTAATTACAAGCATACAAATAAAAACAAATATAAATTTTTCAAAAACTAATTTCATAACTATATATTTACATTAAAATGAACAATATTAGAAATGGTCTTTTATTACAACTATGTCAATGATTCAAAATTAAATGTTTAAAGTGATTAAAAATTTGTTTTCGTCAAAAAAACTATTTTTTAAGGATTATAATTTACCTCATGAGGCTCTTTATAAAAAATTGTTAATACAATCATATTCAGATTGGTTTTATAAAGAACTTGAGATTCAGAATGATATAAACGGTAGATTTGAAATCATTGTTTTGCACATTTTTATAATTTTTAATTCCTTGAGTAAAGACAGCTCTGAAAATAAGGTTTTTAAACAGAATTTATTAGAAACTTTTATCGATGAGTTAGAGTCAACCTATAGAGAATTAGGAATTAGCGATAATACTTTTGGAAAGAAAATGAAGGTTGCAGCTAAATCAATGTATGGAAGATTAAGTATTTATTCGGAATCATTTAATGACAATAATCTATTTAATGAAGCTCTTTTAAGAAATGTATGGCCTCATGATAAAGAATTAACTAATAAAGTTCATAAATTAAGCGAATATGTTTATAAAAAAGTAGAAAAATACAATAATAAATCTTTTAGCGAGATCATTGAAGAATCAAAGAGGGAGTTTTAATTCTTTAAAATTTAGAAGAATTGTCAAACATAACAAAAATATCAATTGATATGATGGGCGGTGATTTTGGTCCTGAAGTAACTGTTAAAGGTCTAAGTCATGCCCTTGATCAATTAGACAATGTTCATGCGAATTTATTTGGCAACGAAAATGAAATACGGAATGTTTTAGATAAATACCCGTCTTTAAATAAGAAGTTAGACATTATCCATACAGAAAATTTTGTCCCTATGGATGCTAAACCTGCTGATGCTATTAGAAGGATAGGAAAAGATTCTTCAATGTGGCTGAGTATTGATTCATGTGCAAAAAAAGAATCAGATGTTGTCCTTTCTGCTGGAAATACAGGCGCCTTAATGGCTTTATCAAAATTGATATTAAAGACAGTTGATGGAATTGAAAGGCCTGCAATTACTGCTTTATGGCCTAATCCAAAAGGAAATTCAGTTGTTCTCGATTTAGGCGCAAATATTGACATTTCCGCAAATCAGTTAGTGCAATTTGGTATTATGGGTTATGCGTATGCTCTTTGTGTATTAAAAAATGAGAATCCTAAAGTAGCAATTTTGAATATTGGTCATGAAGAAATGAAGGGTTCTAATAATTTACAAGAGGCCTATGATAAATTAAGCAATATTTTTAGTAGTAACTTTATTGGTTTTGTTGAAGGAGATGATTTATCAAAAGGAACATCAGATGTAATAATTACAGATGGGTTTACCGGTAATGTTGCATTAAAAACTGCTGAGGGTATAGCAAAACTAATTGCCCATTATTTATCTGATAGTTTGAAATCAAGTTTAACAGGTAAATTAGGGATGTTTATCGCTCAAAAATCACTTAAATCACTAAAAGAAAAAATTGATCCAAGAGGAAATAATGGTGGATTCTTTCTTGGTCTTAATGGATTAGTTGTTAAGAGCCATGGCGGAACTGACTTTGTTGGATTTTCTAACGCTATACAGTTTAGCGTTAATCTAGCTAGATCAGATATTTCTAAAAAAATAACCGATCTAATTGGAGAAAATATTTAATGTCTGAAAATTTATATAAAAGATCTAAAATTATTGGGGTAGGTGGTTATCTTCCGAGTAAAGTTTTAACCAACAATGATCTTTCTAAGGATGTTGATACAAGTGACGAATGGATTACTGAAAGAACAGGCATAAAGGAAAGAAGAATTGCAGATGAATCTGAAACAACTTCATCACTTGGAATCGAAGCAGCAAAAAAAGCAATTCAAAATGCCGGAATCTCATCTAAAGACATTGATTTAATAGTTGTTGCTACCGCAACACCTGATAACACATTTCCTGCTACAGCAACATCAATACAATCAGGTTTAGGTATTAAGAAAGGTTATGCTTATGATGTGCAGGCCGTATGTTCTGGATTTGTATATGCTCTTGAATTAGCAGATAATGCAATAAGATTAGGTAAAGCTGATTATGCGCTTGTAATAGGATCAGAAACATTCAGTAGAATTATTGATTGGAATGACAGGTCAACTTGCGTACTTTTTGGAGATGGCTCTGGTGCTGTTATTTTAAAATCAACAGATGAAGATTCTTCAAGCTCAATTTTAAGCAATCACCTTTATTCTGATGGCGATTATAAGGAAATGCTCTTTGTTGATGGCGGACCTTCTACTTCAAATAATGTTGGTCTCCTAAGAATGGATGGTGGAGGTGTTTTTAAGCATGCTGTTAAAAATATATCATCAGCAATAATTGATGCATTAGAGGCTAATGAAATGACAATCGAAGATGTTGATTGGTTTGTGCCTCATCAAGCCAACTCAAGAATTTTAGAATCTGTCGCAAAAAAGATAAATATTAATAAAGAAAAAATAATTGTTACAGTTGATAAACATGCAAATACATCTGCTGCTTCAATTCCTTTAGCTTTAAATGAAGCCAATAAGAACAATCAAATCAAGAAAGGTGATATAGTTTTGTTGGCGGCAATGGGTGGTGGTTTTACATGGGGTTCAAGTTTAATTAGGTGGTAGTTAAAGCTTGATTTTTACTAATTATCATAGTTTTATGTGTTATTAAATCGAGAGGGGATATGTCTGAAACACTTACTCGCGCAGAGCTAGCTGAAATAATTTACAGCGAAGTTGGAATTTCAAAAACGGAAGCATCAGAAATAGTAGATCAATTTTTTGAAGAGATTATCCTTGATTTAATTGATGGTAACTCAGTTAAACTAACATCATTTGGAACTTTTTCAGTAAAACATAAAAAAGAAAGAATTGGACGAAACCCTAAGACAAAAGAAGAGGCTGTTATCGATGCTAGAAGAGTTATTTCATTTAGAGCAAGCAAAGAGTTAAAAAGAAGAGTGAATAATTAAGAAATTATGAACAAAGGACCTGACGCCTATAGAACAATTGGTGAAGCTTCAAAAGAAGTTGGAGTTGAACCATATGTTTTAAGGTTTTGGGAAACTAAATTTTCACAACTTAGACCAGTTAAAAGATCTGGTGGAAGGCGATTTTACAGACCAACAGATATAGATAAACTCAAACTAATTAAATCACTTCTTTATGATAATGGTCTAACAATTAAAGGTGCAGTTGAGCAGCTTAAAAAGATTGATATTAATGAAACTTTAAACAATAAAGAACTTATTATTGATACTGATGATGGAAAAGATTCAGTTGATGTAAAACAACTTATTATTAATGAACTAATAGAAATTAGATCCTCTCTTTAAAAATCTACGGAGCGTAGCGCAGCCCGGTAGCGCACTTGTCTGGGGGACAAGGGGTCGTGGGTTCAAATCCCGCCGCTCCGACCATTTTTAATTATTAATCTTTTGCCAATCCTCAAGAGGTTGATGAACGAAAAC
>Ga0208410_1001013_pt1 | contig 15106 bp, 16 predicted proteins | sample ETN02SmetaG_3_FD_185787 | JGI IMG/M metagenome (GOLD analysis project Ga0208410, IMG submission 185787) | Marine microbial and viral communities from oxygen minimum zone, Eastern Pacific Ocean - ETNP2014F10-02SV257 (SPAdes) (version 2) | ecosystem: Environmental > Aquatic > Marine > Oceanic ... | reverse complement strand
TTTAAAATCTGTAGAGCTCAATGGAAAAGAAAATACCATCCAAAATATTAGCTTTTATACTGGTCCTAACTCATTGGATAGCAGTGCCAATTTCAGCTGGTAATGCATTCCCAATAAGCTGTGGTGGAAGCTTTAAAGACTTTTTGAATAATTTCTCCAGTGAAGCTGCGATTATAGGTATTCCTGAAACCACACTTGAGATTATAGGAAAAATTAAGCAGGACCAAAAAGTATTGATTTATGATCGAAGTCAGAAATCTTTTAAAATGAGTTTTATAGATTTTGCAGAAAGGGCTGTTAATGACTATAGAATAAAAACAGGAAGGAAGAAAATCCAAAAGTATTCTAAGTTATTTAATGAATTTGAGGATAGATATGGAATACCGTCTGAAGTGATAACTGCCTTCTGGGCTATGGAAACAGATTTTGGAGCTGTTCAAGGTAAGTTCAATACATTAAATTCTTTGGCTACATTAGCTCATGACTGTAGAAGAACTGAAATGTTTCAATTGGAATTTTTAGCAGGGCTAAAGCTTATAGAAGATAATCAAATTGATCCTGATATAAAAGGGGCTTGGGCTGGCGAAATAGGACAAGTTCAAATGTTACCCACTGATATTCTTAGGTTTGGGAAAGATGGAAACAACGATGGGAATATTGATTTGAAGAACTCTCCAGAAGACGCAGTTGCTACAGCATTTGAGCTGGTCGCACATTTAGGGTGGCGGGCCAATGAACCTTGGTTAGATGAGGTTGTCTTAGGCAGGCATTTTAGATTTGAAGAAGCTGGTTTTGGAAGGGGTCGGTCAATAGAAGAATGGGTAAGTTTAGGCGTAAAGGGCATACCTGCATCTATAATTAATTCGAACCCAAATGCCGAATTGTTACTTCCTCAAGGCCATAATGGACCTAGTTTCCTTGCTTATTCAAATTATGATATATTTTTGAAATGGAATGATAGTTTTATTTATACGGTAACTGCAGCATACTTAGCCAAGAGGATACAAGGCACAAAACCATTTTCCCACATGAACCCTGAAGGAATTTTGGATCAAGACGATATGATAATTTTGCAGGAAAAACTTGTTAAATTAGGTGAAGACGTGGGAAAATTAGATGGAATCTTAGGTGCAAAAACAAGACAGGCTGTGAGAAAATGGCAATTAAAAACAGGATTTATTGCAGATAGTTGGCCGACGAGAAATTTCTTTCAAGTTCTTCAGTCCTATTAAATTCGAAAATTCTTACGAACGAAAGCTCGATCTGCAGGGGAATGTAATATTCTTGCGGCAATCTCTGGTTCAGTTATAAAAGGGAGATGTTCTTCTTCAGTGGGTGGTGAAATAGGATGGACACCTGTAGCAAGATAAACTGAGCAAATTTTGTGTGCCCATAAATCATATTCAGGCATAAAAATAAATTTTTGATAAACCCCTATTTTTTTTCTTATAAAAATCCTCCAGCCAGTTTCTTCCATGACTTCTCTATGCAGTGCTTGAATTGGATTTTCGTTTTTATCTATGCCGCCACCAGGAAGCTGTATTTCACTTTCCTGAAAAGTAAGTAATATTTTTCCTTTTACATTGATAATTGCATATGCCCCTGGGCGACGGGTATAATTAATCTTATTATTAAAGGGCTCACCAAATCTAATCATATTCTTTTCATGCTCTAGAAACTTATCAACTTTTACATTACTTATTACTGAATTGTAAGAAAATGTAAGGGTAATTAATTATGCAAGAAACTGATACAGTTTTGCCTTTTCAGTTAGAGGAATCCGATATTAAGGGGCGCTTAGGGGTAGTTTCAAATTCTGTTACAGAAATTTTGAGGAATAAGAATTATCCAGCTGTCATATGTAAAATCGTTGCGGAAGCTTGTGTTTTAACATCTCTAATAGGGCAAAGTATGGACCTGAGGTGGAAGCTTTCACTTCAAATTAGAGGAAAGGGTCCGTTAAAATTAATTGCTACCGATTATTTTAACTTTGGAAGTAATGACGATAATTTTAGGATAAGGTGTCATTCAAGTTTTGATAAAAAGTATACTCCTTCTTTTAATCAAGAATTTAAAGAGCTTATAGGAGAAGGCTATTTTGCAATAATCATTGACGAGGGAGCAGGTAAGGAACCCTATCAAGGTATAACACCTCTTAGAGGGGATAGCTTAACGGAGTGTGCCGAAAACTTTTTCCATCAGTCGGAGCAACTGCCTACCCGATTTAGCATAAAAATTCATGAAGAAAATATAGATTCTGATAAACAAATAGTAAAAGCTGGTGGTATCATGCTGCAATATTTGGCAAAAGGATCTGAGGCTATGAAGAAAGAGGATCAAATGGATAATGAAGACTTTTCGTCGGCCGATTTTCTTTCAGGAAATGCTTCCGAAAATTGGAAAAGGGTGAATTTATTTCTAGATACCTTAGACTCAGATGAGTTTTTTGATCCTAAAACTTCTGACGAAGCCCTAATATATAGGTTGTTTAATGAAGAAAAGCCTACAGTCTTTGAAAAACGGAGGATACAATTTGGATGTACGTGCAGCCCTGATAAAGTTAGGCAAACGATGTCAATTTATTCTTCTAGCGACATAAAAAAAATGACAAACGAGGCGGGTAAGGTCACGGCTGAGTGTCAATTTTGCGAAGCATTTTACTCCTTTGATCCAGAAGATTTGGGAATGGATTCAAATTAAAAAATACCCAGTTTAATACAATGAAAATAACAGATATAAAAAAAGTATTGTCAGAAGTAAGAATGAGAATATCAACAGACTTTTCTTCAGACTTAGATTTCTTTGATATTGAGTTTTCAAATAGAAATTCAAAAAAGTTGATACCTGCAGCAGTTCTATTTCTCATTATAAAAAGAAAAAATGGACTTAAAGTGGTATTAACTAAGAGGTCTGATGAATTAAAGCATCACCCTGGACAGGTCGCCTTTCCTGGAGGTAAGTTAAAATTAAGTCAAGAGTCTCCCTGGCTTTGCGCTCTACGCGAGGCACAAGAGGAAATTGGACTGGATCCTAAAATAGTCCAAAATATTGGTGAGATACAAACACACCGAACCATAACTGGCTATGAAGTGAAACCATTTGTTGGGCAAGTATTAGTTGAGAATGTTTCCTTTTTACCGGATGAGAAGGAGGTAGCCGAAATATTTGAAGTACCACTTGAGTTTATTTTGGCTAAAGAAAATATGACATTACATCTTAGGGAGATCGATGGAAAAAAAAGAGGCTATTATGCAATACCCTATGGCCCATATTACATCTGGGGCGCAACAGCTAGAATAATAAAATCTTTTTCTGATTTAATTCATGGGTAATTGTGAATATAAAATGCTTATTAGTGTAGAAAGATATCAAAGAGGATTTCTGTGAAATATGAATTTGATAAAGCCTGGAAAAGTGATTCTGCATTAAAAGCATTAGTCCATTCATTAGAGAGTGCTGGAGGAGTAGCCTATTTGGTGGGAGGCTGCGTAAGAAATACTATTCTGGGTAAGCCATTTACTGATATTGATATTGCAACGGATCTTCTTCCGGAACAGGTTGTTAGCATATCAAAAAAGGAGGGGTATAAGGTAATTCAAACAGGGATATCTTATGGTACTGTAACAATTGTGAACGCGGGAAGAAAGTTTGAAGTTACTACATTTAGATCTGATATTAAAACTTATGGAAGAAAGGCATCCGTAAAATTCACTTCTGAAATGAAACTAGATGCCATGAGGCGCGATTTCACAATGAATAGCATTTACATGGCTGTCTCCGGTGAAATTATCGACCCTTTGGGATCATTAGATGATCTTCTTGAAAAGAAAATAAAGTTTATTGGAAATCCTTCTGAAAGAATTGAAGAAGATAACCTTAGGATTCTACGATTTTTTCGTTTCCTGGCTGAATTTAATAAAGGGCGTTCTGATATAGACCAAGATACTATGGAGGCACTCTATAAATATAAGAAGGAAGTTAAATCTCTTAGTAGGGAAAGAATTTGGATGGAACTTAAGCGCATTCTTTCTGTCCCTGAGCCGCAGCATGTTTTTTCCATAATGATTGAAGAAGGTATCCTAGATGAGGTTTTGCCACCAATAGAAGTAGAAGGACTGTCTAAAGTTGTAACGGCAGAGAAAGAGTATAGTGTGTCACCGTCTCATTTAATTAGGCTTTTTTCTCTTAATAAAAGTATTGGAAAGAATTGGGTCCATTATGTCTCACTAACCAGCAATGAAGCAAAAATTCTTGAATTTATAAAAGAAAGTTTAGCGCATTATAAAGAATTAAAGACTGTAGCATATAAATTTGGTCGTGGTGTAGCTGAGGGTTGGCTATTAAATTCCTGTGATGGTTCTTTTGACGTAATACCAGGTAAAATTTCAGAAATAATTAATACCGGTTGCAACGCTTTTTTCCCGATTAGTGGAGTAGATCTATTAGAAGAAATGGAAGAAGGCCCTGAACTTGGGCGTCAGATGGAGCGGTTAGAGAAGTTATGGATAAAATCTGGATTTAAAATGAGTAAAGAAGAGCTTCTCTCAAAATCAAAGAGCTAATACTTAAGGCCATTTTGCTTCGGGCGGTAAACTCATTAGTACTGCTTCCGGATTATGTCCTGTTTGAAGGCCAAACTGAGTGCCTCGGTCATATACAAGATTAAATTCAGCGTACCTACCTCTTTTTATGAGCTGCCATTCTCTTTCTTCTTCAGTCCAGCTCTCATTTCTATGTTTTTTTGTCAGTGGCAGGTATGCATCGAGAAAAGCTTTCCCCACTTCTTTAGTAAAATTAAAGTCAGCATGCCAGTTTCCGGTACAGTGATCATCATAAAATATTCCCCCCACACCCCTAGGTTCTTTCCAATGTTTAATCATAAAATATTCATCTGCCCATTTTTTAAATCGTGGGTAGTACGATTTGTCGTGCCCATCACAAGCTTTTTCTAAAGTTTTATGAAAGAATCTGGTATCTTCAATTTCTTCAACCATTGGGTTTAAGTCCGTACCGCCTCCAAACCACCATCCTTTTGAAGTCCAGAACATTCTTGTGTTCATATGTACGGCCGGGCATTTCGGTGATCTCATATGGGCTACTAGAGAAATTCCGGAGGCCCAAAATCTCGGATCTTTATCTAGGTCAGGAATATTATTTCTTGCAGAAATAGATTTTTGAGCAGCTTCACCAAGTGTTCCATAAACAGTTGAAATATTTACACCAACTTTTTCAAAAAGACGACCTGACCGCATTACAGACATGACCCCGCCACCGCCATCGTCCCCCGTTTCACTACTCCTATGTGTTTCTTTTCGTTCAAACTTTCCAGGGTTTAAGTCAGAATAAGGTCCTGTAGATTGCTCAATTTCTAATTTCTCAAATGCATTGCAAATCTGATTTCTTAGAGACTGAAACCATTCAGAAGCAAGTTCTTTTTCCTTATCGCCGACTAGATCAAAATTTTCCATTTTTTTTCACCTGATGATTCCTTAGCCAAAGTCGCCCTGATTATTACCTATACTTCCTCTATGGAGCATAAAATGATCTAAAATGATGCATGCCATCATTGCTTCACCAATAGGGACAGCACGTATGCCAACACAAGGATCATGTCTTCCCTTAGTAATTATTTCCCTCTTAGTTCCATCTTTAGATATTGTTTGTTTAGGTGTTAAAATTGATGAAGTTGGTTTTACAGCGAAACGGACTATAAGGTCTTGGCCAGTACTTATTCCCCCTAAAACCCCACCAGAATTATTGCTCTTATATTTAGGCTGGTTATTTTCATAGAATATTTCGTCTGCATTTTCGTCACCTGTAAGTTCTGCGGACTTCATACCAGCTCCTATTTCAACACCTTTTACAGCATTTATAGACATCATTGCTTTAGCTAAATCAGAGTCAAGTTTTCCATAAATTGGGGCTCCTAAGCCTGGAGGAACCCCTTTGGCTATTATCTCAATCATAGCACCTACGGAATTGCCTGATTTTCGAATTTTATCTAAATAAGCGGACCAGTCATCTACTATCTTTTTATCGGCTGAAAAAAATGGATTTCTGGGTACTTCGGAAAAATCAATATTAGAGCGGTTTATAGATTTGGTACCAATTTGCACTAAGTGGCCATAAATTTGTAGTTCCGGCACCATTGATTTCAGACATAATTTTGCTATTCCTCCCGCGGCAACACGTGCAGCTGTCTCTCGTGCTGATGATCGTCCACCACCGCGGTAGTCTCTATTCCCATACTTTTGATAGTAGGTTATATCAGCGTGCCCAGGCCTAAAAGTTTCAGCTATATCTTTATAATCTTTAGATTTTTGATCTTTGTTAAATATTATTAATTGTATAGGGCTACCAGTGGTTTTGCCCTCAAAGACTCCTGAATATATTTCAAGCTCATCATCTTCTTTTCTTTGGGTTGTAAACCTGTTTTGCCCTGGTTTTCGTTGGTCTAAAAATTTTTGAATATCGCTGGTGTTAATTTCAATATTAGGAGGACAACCGTCAATTGTAGCTCCAATAGCTTTCCCATGACTTTCGCCCCAAGTTGTTACGCGGAAAAGATGTCCAAAGGTATTCATTTAATTTGCTCTAAACGTTATCTAAATTTTACGTATAGCATGTATGGCGGAAAAAGCGAGAATGACTTCTCATTTTTGAAAGTTCAAATTAGTTAAAGACTTATTGCTTGCCTTTAATTGGAGCCCACAACCGCCTGTTCGTTAGAAACAGTAATCCTGCAAGTACTATCATCATTGATAGAGCCAAGAATCCAGCCTCTTTTCTATTATTGAGTTTGGGTTCTGCTGCCCACATTAAAAATGCAGCAACATCTTTAGCTTCCTGTTCAATTGTAGCTTCTGTTCCATCTTCATATTCAACGTCTTCACCCCAAAGAGGTTGTCCCATGGAAATCCACCCTCCGGGATAAATATCATTGCCATATAGAATAGATCCAGCCTGCTCTTTTTCTTCTTCATTAAATTTCATAAGGAGGTTTACGATATATTCTGGACCTCCCATACCTTTAATTAGTTGGTTTATGCCTAGTCCATAGGGGCCGTGAAAACCAGCTCTTGCTTTTGCCATAAGGCTTAAGTCAGGGGCTGTTTCAATAGCAGAACTTTCAAATTTATCTGAAGGTGTTGCCGCTCTATAATCATCAAGCTCAATATCAAAGATTTCAAAATTGCTCATGTATTCTTTTATCTGATTCTGAGAGAGTTCCGGCCCCCCTTTATCTCCAAGGTTACGATAGGCAACCTTGTTTAACCCGTGGCACCCTGCACATACTTCAGTGAATACCTGCAAACCTCTTCGAAGTTGATCTTTGTCATAAGTTCCAAACATTCCTTCAAAAGAAAAATCCATATCTTCAACCACACCTTTTGCTTTTTCCGCGCTTAGAGCAGGGAAAGCCAATGCAAAAGATAAAAATGTTACTAGTAGGGTTTTTTTCATACTTTATTTACCTATTAAACTTCATTCAGCTGGAGTAGTAGCTTCCGTTTTCTCTTCTTTTTCTTTTTTCTTTGCTTTTGGGTAGTGGTCGTTGAAATCATCCTCAATAGTTAACGGCTGAGGGTCAGGGGTCTCAATTAGCCCTAGTAGTGGTAAGATAATTAGAAAATATGCAAACCAATATCCTGCTCCAATAAGAGCTATAGTGGAGTAAGGTGGTTCTGCTGGCATTGCCCCGCACCACATCAATACCATAAAGTCAACAACTAGTAAGGTGAACCACCACTTAAACATTGGTCGATATCGACCTGACCTTACAGAAGAAGTATCAAGCCAAGGTGCTAGGCCCATTACGCCAATTGCCCCAAACATAGCTAACACGCCAAAAAACTTTGCATCTATTATCCCGGCTGTGAAAAAGCTGGCCAATTGGACAACCAAAACATCAGCAGTAAATGCCCTTAAAATTGCGTAAAAAGGTAGATAATACCATTCAGGGACAATGTGCGCAGGTGTAACAAGTGGATTAGCCTCAATGTAATTATCTGGATGCCCTAGATAGTTTGGCATGAATCCCACAACATAAACAAAAACTGCCATTATGAGTACCAGGGCATAAAGGTCCTTTATCACAAAATAAGGCCAAAAAGGTAACGTGTCTTTTTCGGCATCTTCTTTGGAAGTTCTTCGCACTTCGACACCAGTAGGGTTGTTATTGCCAGTTGTATGGAAGGCCCATATATGCACTAAAACAAGCCCTAAAATAATAAAAGGTAGTAGATAATGAAGGCTGAAAAATCTGGTTAGCGTAGCATTATCAACTGCAGGGCCACCAAGTAGCCAGGTCTGGATAGGCTCTCCAATGCCTGGTATGGCGCCGAAAAGCCCTGTTATAACTGTAGCACCCCAAAATGACATCTGGCCCCAAGGCAACACATATCCTAAGAATCCTACTGCCATCATGGCTATATAAATCAACATACCTATAATCCATGTTACTTCTCTAGGAGCTTTGTAAGAGCCATAGTAGAGACCTCTAAAGATATGGGCGTATACAGCTATGAACATTAAAGACGCGCCATTTTGATGTGCATATCTTATGGCCCATCCGCCATTAACATCTCGCATAATGTGTTCAACACTATCAAATGCTAAATCAGCATTTGGTGTATAGTGCATAACTAAAATGATTCCCGTGATTATTTGCAGCACCAAGCAAAAAACCAACACAATACCCCAAATCCACATCCAATTTAAATTTTTTGGGGTCGGGATCATAAGCGTATCATACGCCAAAGACAAAATAGGGAGACGTGTATTTAGCCAGGTTTGAAAACCTGGTTTTGGTTTAAACTTATCATGAGGGATGCCAGCCAATACTATTCTCCTTAACCTAGTTTAATGATGCCATCATCAACAAATTTTGCCACAGGTACCTCAAGGTTTTTCGGGGCAGGGCCTTTTCTTATTCGGCCAGATATATCGTAGTGGGATCCATGGCAGGGACAAAACCAGCCGCCAAATTCGCCAGCATTATTTAGGGGCACACAACCTAAATGTGTACAGACACCTACCATCACTAGCCATTCACCTTCTTCGTCAATTGTCCTATTGGCATCACTTGCATCTGCTTCTTTAAGATTTTTGTTTTCAGCAGAACTATCGGGCAGATCGCCAAGATCTACAGCTCTGGCCTCTTGGATTTCATCTTCTGTTCTTCGTCTGATAAAAACGGGTTTACCAAGCCATTTTACCGTAAGTTGGGCTCCTGGTTCCAAATCAGAAACGTCCACTTCTATCGAAGAAAGTGCTTGAACATCTGCAGAAGGATTCATCTGATTGATCAATGGCCAAATAGCAGCACCCGTCGTTACAACTCCAGCAGAAGCAGTAGCAACATAAAGAAAATCTCTTCTATTAGCAGTTTTTTCTTCTGACAATTTAATCTCTTTAACTGATTACAGTTTTATAGAACTCATATAAGGTAAAAATTTGCTTTCGTCTACAGGACTTTCAGCCGCACCAGATTTATGTTAATCAAATTTATGATTGATGCTTATAACTCTGATAACCCTTCGCTTGCAGTATTTCAGCCTGATATTGCCCAAAACTTGGGAGCAATGCTAAGGCTGACAGCATGTTTCGGTGTGAGCCTTAGTATCATTGAACCTTGTGGGTTTCCATTTTCCCAAAAAGTTTTGCGACGATCAGCAATGGACTATATGGATTTTGCAAAAATTAATCATCATACCTCATATAAGGATTTTAGGGATAAGACCTCAGGAAGAGTAATCCTTTTAACGACTAAAGCAAAAAAATCGATTTGGGAGCATTCCTTTGAAGGCAATGATACTCTGTTGGTTGGGCAAGAATCTGCAGGCGTACCAAAATATGTAGCAGATGACTCTGATTATTGCCTCAAAATACCTATCATAGAAAGAGCTAGATCATTGAATGTCGTTACAGCAGCGGCGATCGCTTTAGGAGAAGTTTTGAGACAAATCAGATCAACTTCTGATTTACATTAGGGTCATTTGTCATATATTTGAGGTAAGTCAAGATATTTTGATTATGATAATTAATAGGATAAGAATATTAAATAAATATAGGGAATATATTTTTGAAGCGAATTTTAATATCAATTTCTATTTACCTTTTGTGCCAATCAGGTGTTGCGCATGCGGAGATTTCTCAAAAAAAATGGAGATTTGGAATCTTTGGAGGTGTTCAAGAAGCTTCACCAAGCAGAGTTAATACTTTTACAGATAATGGCACAGCCTTAAATTTTGATGCAGATTGGGAAGGTAATTCTCTTTCTATGCCTCCATATTATTCAATACGTACAAGCTACTGGGATAGCACTGCAAGTGCCTGGGAAATAGATTTTACGCATTCAAAAGTATATGCAAAGTCTTCTACATTAACAGACAGCAGCTTGGATCATTTGGAATTTACTGATGGAATTAATGTCCTCAGTTTAAGTAGGGTGTGGCAGCTCGCAGACAATAAAAGTAATAACAGCTACTTACCCTATGTTGGCCTTGGCGGCGGGGTTTCTTTGCCTCATGTTGAGATAATCAAAAGTTCTAACCCAACGATCGCAAGAACAATGGGATATCAGTTTGGCGGGTTTTCAGGCCAAGCGCAGGCAGGGATTCGCCTGCCAATAAATTCTAATATTAATGCTGTTTTTGAATACAAGATTACTTTTATTGCTTTGGACGTTGAGACCGCGGCTTCAAGGTCTCTTAAAACAAACCTTGTTACAAATGCTATTAATATTGGCATTGAATTCTGAGTAGAAAATCTAAGCTAGATTAATGATTTAAAATTATTTAAATTTGTTTAAACAAAATTAACTTTTAGGAGACCCCATGTTGAAGAGTTTAGATCTTGAGACGAAGTTAAAAGACCCAAGTCTATTAAAGAAGCAGGCTTATATAAATGGGAAATGGGTGGGAGCGAAAAGCGGAAAGACTTTTCCAGTGTATAATCCGTCAACAGGTGAGGTCATTGCTGATGTTCCTGATATGGGAGTAGAAGATCTCCAAGTTGCAATTGATGGGGCCTATAAGGCTCAAAAGACGTGGGCCGCAAAAACAGGGAAAGAACGTGCTGGAATCTTAAAAAAGTGGAATGATTTGATGGTTGAAAATGCAGACGATTTAGCAATCATTCTAACAGCAGAGATGGGAAAACCGTTAGCAGAAGCTAGGGGTGAAATAGTTTATGGGGCCAGTTTTATAGAATGGTTCGCTGAAGAAGCTAAGCGGGTATACGGAGAAACCATACCAGGTCATCAACCCGATAAGAGAATAATGGTTATTAAGCAACCCGTTGGAGTTGTTGCGTCCATTACGCCTTGGAATTTTCCTAATGCAATGATTACGAGAAAGGCTGGACCAGCACTTGCATCCGGTTGCGCTTTCGTTGCAAAACCTGCTGGAGAAACGCCACTTTCTGGTCTGGTAATGGTTGAGTTGGCCGAAAGAGCAGGAGTGCCAGCTGGTGTTTTTTCAATGATTACCTCTAAAAGATCTTCAGATATTGGTAAGGAGATGTGTAGTAATTCCAAGGTTAGGAAATTGACTTTCACTGGCTCTACAGAAGTTGGGCGTGTTTTAATGAAGCAAGGTTCAGAAAATATCTTGAAAATGTCTATGGAACTTGGTGGCAATGCACCATTTATAGTTTTTGACGATGCCGATATCAAAGCGGCCGTTGATGGAGCAATGATATCAAAATATCGTAACAATGGTCAAACTTGTGTTTGTGCAAATAGAATTTATGTTCAGGAAGGTGTTTATGATGAGTTTGCCGAGAAACTTGCTGAAGCAGTAAATAAGATGAAAGTTGGTGACGGATTCGAAAATGACGTGACTGTTGGGCCTTTAATTTCAGATGCTGCAGTTGATAAGGTGGAAGATCATATTTCGGACGCGCTCGGAAAGGGAGCAACATTATTGTCAGGTGGGAAAAAGCACTCACTCGGCGGCAAATTCTTTGAACCTACGGTTTTAACAGACGTAAATAAGAAAATGAAAATTACCCAAGAAGAGACTTTTGGGCCTGTAGCACCACTTTTTAAGTTTTCGAATGAGGAAGATGTTATTGAGCAGGCTAATGATACTATTTTTGGCCTGGCTTCCTATTTTTATGCTCGTGACTTAAGTAGAGTTTGGAGAGTTGCTGAGGCCCTAGAATACGGAATGGTTGGGATAAATACTGGTCTTATATCAACTGAGGTTGCACCATTCGGAGGAATAAAACAATCTGGTTTAGGTAGAGAAGGTTCTCATTATGGGATGGATGATTTTATGGAGTTGAAATATCTCTGCATGTCCGTGTGACAACGATCAATACTTTGATATTGGATAAAAAATAAAGAAGATTTTATTAGATCAATGTTGCAGTAAGTAATTTCTTGTCTTTGTTGAACAAGATTGTATCAGTTATGTTTGCGTTGACGAGAGTTCCAGAGGGTACTTCACCTTTAGTATAAACTCTTGTAAAACATTCAGTTCTCCCAATATTAGAACTTTCCATTAGCAAATTCTTATCTTTTCCTATCAAAGATTTATTATGAATTGCTTCTCTAATATTCCCCTTTTCTCTTAGAGCGGACGCCCGTTCATTAATAAGTTTTGTATCGACTTGTGGCATTCTGGCCGCGGGAGTGCCAGTTTTTGGTGAGAATGGAAATACATGAAGCCAGGTGAGTTCACATTCATCTACCAGCTTTAAGGAGTTTTCAAACATTTTGTCCGTTTCAGTAGGAAATCCAGCTATAATATCAGCACCAAATCTGACATCATTTCTCTTTGTTCGAATTTTTTCACAAAATTCTATGATGTTTTCACGCGTGTGGCGGCGCTTCATTCTTTTAAGTATCATATTATCTCCTGATTGAATGGAGAGATGAAGATGAGGCATTAACCTCTCCTCATTAGTAAATAAAGGTATGAATTCACTATCTAGCTCGATTTGATCAATTGAAGAAAGGCGAAGTCTTGCCAGATCTTTATTTGATTTAAGAATTTCGTTTATTAAAAAACTAAGTTTAGGGGATCCATCCAAGTCTAAGCCCCAAGAAGTAATATCAACCCCGGTTAAAACAACTTCTTTAAAACCTTTATTAATCAATCTTCTGACTTGCTGAACAATGGTTTCGGACGGTATTGATCGAGAGTTTCCTCGTCCAAAAGGAATAATACAGAAGGTGCATCTGTGGTCACAACCATTTTGAATTTGCACATAGGCTCTCGCCCTAGTTCCTAAACCATCAACAGAATGTGACACCACTTTCTCTTCCTTCATAATGTCACTTATTTCTATTTTTTTATTGTCTTGGCTTTGGGCCGACCAAAACTCTTTTTTTAGCTTTTCCACGTTTCCAAACACTCGATGGACTTCAGGCATAGATGAAAAAGTTTTTGGCTCAACTTGAGCAGCACAGCCAGTAACATAAATCTTATTTCCCGGAGTCGTTCTTTTCATTTTTCGAATGGTCTTTTTGGCCTTTCGAACAGCCTCATTCGTAACGGCACAGGTATTAATTACGGTTACGTCTTCACTGTCTGATAATTTCGCTATTTTGCCCATAACCTCTGTTTCGAAAGAGTTTAAACGACAGCCAAATGTTTTGAACTGAATATTTCTTTTATTTTTCATGATTTATTCTTTAAAGAAGTTTTTCGAAATAGTTCCTTCATACACCTCTGAAGTTGGCCCTTTTAGCCAAACCCCGTCTTCAGCCCATTTCACTTCCAGAAGACCTCCGTCCAATTCTATTTCAACTTCTCTCTCAAGAAGGTCACGTCTTACACCAGCTACAGCAATTGCACAAGAAGAGGAACCTGATGCCATAGTTATTCCAGCGCCACGTTCCCATATTTTAGCTTTAACCTTGTTTCTTTTTATTACTTCTACAAACTGCACATTTGTACCTTCCAGAAAGAGTTGGTCAGTCTCGATTTCATGCCCAACTTTACCTACATCAATTTTAGATAAATCTTCTACAAAGAATGTACAGTGTGGATTGCCCATTGACGTTGCGGTGGGTTCGCCTTCTAAATCCAAAGATAGTGTATTCATTTCTTTAGATAATGGAATTTCATGCCATTCAAATAGTGGTAGTCCCATGTTTACGCTAATTAGATCACCTTCTTTTTTACATTCTATTTGTCTTTCTGCAGTTTCTAATATTAAGTTATCAGTATCGGCCTCTCTAAAAAGAATCTTACCAATACACCTAGTCGCATTGCCACATGTGTTAGATCTAGAACCATCAGAATTCCAAAACTCTAATTTTGCATAGCCATAATCGCTATCGTTTATAATAGCGATTTGATCACAACCTATTCCCTTATTTCTGTCAGATAGAGATATAGCCATATTCTTATTCAAAGTAATAGGTGATTTTCTGGCGTCAAAGATTATGAAGTCATTCCCAAGACCATGCATTTTAATAAAATTCATAAAAATTTACCTGTTGATAAAACCTAATAGATCATTCCTGAATCATCCGAATATAGATTGAAAAGCATAATTGTGAATAAAAATATCAAGAATCTGAAAAATTTTGTGCAAGTAATGATAAAATCCTCTTGACCATATTATTAACAGAGCCTAGATCTTTCTTATTAGTGGGCCCGTAGCTCAGTTGGTAGAGCAACTGACTTTTAATCAGTGGGTCACAGGTTCGAATCCTGTCGGGCTCACCACTCCAAAAAATTAGGATAACCCTAAAATGATGTCGATGGAAAAAATAATTAAGACTGTTGAAAAATTCCTGTTAGTATTAATAGCAGGAGCAACGGTCTTTGCTACATGTCAAGAAATATGGTTTTTGGTCGAAATTCGCAGAGTGGAATTAGCGGATCTTCTCTTGTTATTTATCTACACTGAAGTTTTAGGCATGATTGGAGTGTTTTATAAAAGCAATAAAATTCCGATCACTTTACCTCTCTTCATTGCTATAACAGCGTTAAGCAGGATGATCATCCTTCAAGGGAAAGACTCAGCTCCTGAAAATTTATTGTATGAAGCAGGAGCAATTTTGCTTTTGGCATTGTCCTGTTTGATTATAAGACATAAAAGTATCAGTGATATTATGTCAAAATCTGAATAATTATTGTGATAG
>Ga0208410_1001007_pt1 | contig 15174 bp, 17 predicted proteins | sample ETN02SmetaG_3_FD_185787 | JGI IMG/M metagenome (GOLD analysis project Ga0208410, IMG submission 185787) | Marine microbial and viral communities from oxygen minimum zone, Eastern Pacific Ocean - ETNP2014F10-02SV257 (SPAdes) (version 2) | ecosystem: Environmental > Aquatic > Marine > Oceanic ... | reverse complement strand
TTATATTTCTACCATATCATCTTTGTGAACCACTTCAGATTTTGAAACATATCCAATAATTTTTTGTATTTCATTTGAATGATAGCCCATGATTTTATTAATTTCTTCAGAAGAAAAAGAACTTAGACCTCTAGCAACTTCTTTTCTTTTATTGTCTAAAATTTTGACATGATCACCTTTATTAAATTTTCCTAAAACTTTTTTTATACCGGCGGCTAATAAACTTTTCCCATTAGTAAGTGCTTTTTTTGCACCGTCATCAATAATAACTTCTCCTTTTGGGGAAATAGAACTTATTATCCATTTTTTTCTAGCATGTAATTTTGATATTTTAGATATAAACCAGGTACAATTATTATTTTTCTCTATTAGACTAATTGGATTTAAGTATAATCCATTGGCTATGACCATGTTACAACCTGCTAAATTGCAAATTTTAGCTGCATCTATTTTAGTATTCATTCCACCACTTCCAAATTCTGTCATACCTTTAATATTAATATTTTGAATATCTTTATTTAAATTATTTATTTTTTTTATTAATTTAGCATTTTTAAATATTTTTGGATTTTTTGTGAAGAGTCCATCAACATCAGACAACAAGATTAAAGTATCTGCATTAGTTATTTGAGCCACTCTAGATGCTAGTCTATCATTATCTCCGTATTTTATCTCTGAAGTAGCAATAGTATCGTTTTCATTTACTATTGGAATATAATTAAGTTGAAATAAATTTTCAAAAGTCCTTTTTGCGTTTATTGATCTTCTTCTTACTTCGGTATCATCTAAAGTTAATAAAATCTGAGAGATATTTAATTTGTATTTTGAAAATGTCTGTGAAAATAAATTCATTAATTCTATCTGGCCTATAGAAGCTACTGCCTGGCTCTTATCAAGTTTAAGATTTTTTTTATTATAATTCATTTTTTTACATCCAAGTGCTATAGCTCCTGAGCTAACAATTATTATTTTTTTATTTTTAGATTTTAATTTTTGAATGTCTTTTGCAAAGCTAGATAACCATTTTTTTCTAATTTTTTTTTTATCATTAACTAATAGTGATGATCCAATTTTAATTACTATCCTACTTGTATCTTCTATTTTCATTATTTTCCTATTTTTAATATTTGTTTAGTTATTTTTTCTATACCGTAGCCAGAGATTGCAGATATCATGTAAACATTGTTTTGTAATTCATTTTCAAAATCTTTCTTGATTTTTTTAATTTGACTATCTGTTATTAAATCACATTTATTTAAGGCAATTATTTTCTTTTTTTTCTTTATTGATTGATCATACTTATCAAGTTCCTCACAAATTGTTTTATACTCACTAAATATATCTTCATTTGTTACGTCTATAAGGTGAATAATAGATTTGCATCTTTCAATATGTTTTAAAAATTGGAAACCTAGGCCATTTCCTTTATGTGCCCCAGAAAGAAGGCCAGGAATATCCGCAACTACAACTTCATCATCATTAGCTCTTACTACACCCAACTTTGGTTCTAAAGTTGTAAAAGGGTAATCAGCTACTTTTGGTTTTGCTGCTGAGATTTTTCTAAGTAAACTTGATTTTCCAGCATTTGGAAACCCAACTAATCCTACATCTGCTAGTATTTTTAATCTTAGAACGATATCGGATTCGTAACCTTTTTCTCCTGGAGTTGTTTTTCTTGGTGCTCTATTTGTTGATGATTTAAAATTTATATTGCCTTTGCCTCCTCGACCTCCAGGAAATAAAATGATTTTATCATCAGATGTTACATCAGCAATTATTTCATCATTAATTAATATCTCAGTTCCTAATGGTAGTTTAAGTGTTAAGTCCTCCCCAGAAGCTCCTGTTCTATTTCTTCCAGATCCAGATCTACCTTTTTTTGCTTTAAAATGTTTTTTGAATCTATAGTCAACTAAAGTATTTAGTGATTTTGTCCCGACTACTACTATATCTCCACCTTTTCCTCCGTTGCCACCGTCAGGTCCTCCAAATTCAATATACTTTTCTCTTCTAAAGCTGAGGCAGCCGTCGCCACCATCTCCGCTTTTTACAAATACTTTTGCTTCATCAATGAATTTCATCTTGAAAATTTTTTACTGATTTAAATTTTTAATGTAAATCTTATGGATGATTAGTTTTTGGGAACTACTGAAATGAATGTTTTGCCATTTCTTTTTTTACCAAATTGAACATGGCCATTTATGAGTGAAAATATTGTGTGATCTTTACCAATCCCAACATTACTTCCAGGATGCCACTTTGTTCCCCTTTGCCTTGCTATTATATTGCCAGGAATAACTAGTTGACCACCGTATTTTTTTATGCCGAGTCTTCTCCCCGCGGAATCTCTTCCATTCTTCGACGAACCACCAGCTTTTTTAGTAGCCATTTGTTATTTATCCTTTTTAGTAGCTGTTTTTTTCTTTACAGCTGTTTTTTTCTTTACAGTTTTTTTAGGAGCTGTTTTAACTGCTGTTTCTTCTTGTGCAGCTTTTACATCTACCTTTTTTTCTACAGCAGAAGATTTAGATTTTATACCTGGTATATTCATAGATGTAACTTTTAAAAAAGTTATATCTTGTCTATGGCCATTCATTCTTCTGTAGTTTTTTCTTCTTTTTTTCTTAAATACTAAAATCTTCCTATCTCTATCTTGTTTAACAATTTCAGCATCAACCTTAGCTCCTTTTATTTGTGGATCTCCAAGGCTAAATTCCTTTCCATCAGATGCAAAAAGCACTTCATCTATGGTGATTTTATCACCTGGGTTTCCAGCTAGTTTGCTAACTGTTAAAACCGTATTTTCACTTACTTTGTACTGTTTTCCACCACTGGATATAATTGCAAACATCTTTGAGATTTTTAGATTATTAAAGTGTGGTGAATATAAACCCCACTTTTCTTATGTCAATAGATGAAATTCCCCCTTTATATGCTAAAATTTCAAGTGTTTTGGGCTTAAAATGTGGTAATAATTATTTGGAGATTATCTTTAATCGCCTCTAACCCTATTAATTATTTTGAATTGATGACCGTATCTATTAGACCATTTAAAGCTTTCCGACCTGATGAAAAGTGGGTTGAGGAAGTGGTCTTGCCTACTTTTGATAATCTTACTGAAAAGCAGCTCAATAAGATACTTAAGAAATCAAAATATAATTTTCTTAATGTTGTTAGTCCTGAAGCTTTTTATCCAAATATTTCAAAGAAAAATTCTAGAAGACATGCTTCACGACATCTTAAAGAGATGATTGATAATAAAGTAATTTTTCAAGATAGTTCCAATTGTTTTTATGTTTACTGTTTACATAAGTATGGAAAGAAACAGTTTGGAATAGTTGCCTCTGTAAATGTTAAGAAGAAAAATAAAAATATACTTAAGCACGAAGATATTTATGTGTCTAAGGCTAATTCTATACTTAAGACCATTGAAAATACTAAAATGCAAGTTGGTCCAGTATACTTATCTTATAAAGAAAAAACTGATCTTAATAAAATATATTCAAAATATAAAAAGAAAAAACCACTTTATAAGTTTAAGACGCCAGGGGGAACAGAACGCTCTCTTTGGAAAGTAGATAATTTAAAGGAAATAAAGTTTATTAATAAGAATCTTTCTCGCATAAAAAATTTTTATATCGCTGATGGACATCATAGGTTTGCTGCTATGGAAAAATTATGTAAAAATAAAAAAATTAATTCATCAACTAGGAAAGATGTTCCTCTATTAGCAGCAATTTTTGATGATCGGTCAGTAAATATATTAAGCTTTCATCGATTGGTTAAGATTAAAAATTTTAATAAAGATATTTTTTACAATTCTTTAAAAGAATTATTTCCTGAAATAAGATTAAAACCATTTAAGTTTCCGAAATCAAATGGAGAATTGATGATATATTTAAAAAATAAATGGTATTATGTTGATTTAAGAAAAAATAAGAAAATTTATAACAAATATGAAACAGACACAGAGATCGTAGAGAAAGTAGTTATAAAAAGTATAATTAAAAAGAATATCAAATTTAAATTAGAGAAACTGACTAATGTACCTGGTAAATTTGACCACAAAAAACTCGTAAAGGATGTTAATAGTGGGTTGGCTGACGTTGGTTTCTTTATATGCCCTATAAAGATGAAAAAAATAATTGATCTTGCTGATAAAGGCAAAATCGTTCCAAAGAAATCAACTTATTTTGATCCAAAACCTGCAGATGGGCTGGTTAATTTATTAATGAACATATAATTATGGAAAAACCAAATATAAAACCTCATTACCCTTATTTTTCTTCAGGGCCTTGTGCTAAACCTCCAGGTTGGAGTCTTGATAAATTAAAAAATGCGACCTTATCAAGATCCCATAGATCTAAAATTGCTAAGGATAAGTTGGAAGAAGTAATTAATAAATCTAAGAATACTTTGGGCATACCTAAAGAATACTATGTAGGTATTGTTCCTGCGTCAGACACAGGGGCAGTTGAAATGGCCATGTGGTGTATGCTGGGTCAAAGAGGAGTTGAGGTATATTCATGGGAAAACTTTGGGCATGATTGGGCAATAGATATTGGTGATCAATTACCTATTGAGAACAAAATAGTACAGAAAGCTGAGTACGGTTGTTTGCCTGATTTTTCAAAAAGTAATCCAGAAAATGATATTATATTTACTTGGAATGGAACTACTGGTGGAACAAGAATAAAAAATACAGATTGGATAAGTGACGATAGAAAAGGTTTAGTAATCTGTGATGCAACTTCTGCAGTTTTTTCAATGAAGATTGATTGGGAAAAACTGGATGTGGTGACATATTCTTGGCAAAAAGTTCTTGGAAGCGAGGCTGCACATGGAATGTTAATATTATCACCTCGAGCCGTAGAAAGACTAGAAAGCTATACACCGCCATGGCCAATACCCAAAATTTTTAGATTGGCAAAGAATCAAAAGTTTTCCAAAGATATTTTTTCTGGTGCCACAATCAATACTCCTTCTATGTTATGTGTTGAAGATGTACTCAATTCTTTAAATTGGGCTGATAGTGTTGGCGGAATTAATGAGCTAATTAAGATTTCAGAAAGAAATTTAGAGATTGTGAGTAATTGGATTAAAAAAAGTGAGACCTTTGAGTTTTTGGCAAAAGATCCAGAAACTGTATCATGCACATCAATATGTATTGTTCCAAAAGATGAATGGTTTGTTAAGCTAGATGACGATACAAAAGCGAAGTTTATGAAACAAGTATGCTCTGAAATTGAAAAGAATGAAGCTGGATATGATCTTAATTCTTATAAGACCGCTCCTTCAGGTATCAGGATTTGGGGAGGATCAACTGTTGAAAATGAAAATGTAGAAAAAGTATTGCCCTGGATTGATTGGGCATACAATTTTACGAAAGAAAACTATAAAAATGAATAAAGTTTTAATAGCTGACAATGTTGCTGATGCCGTTTTTGATGTTTTTGAAAAAAATAATATTCCATACGAGCAAAAGGTTGGATTATCTGAAGATGAATTGGTTGAAGAAATTAAGGGCTATGAAGGATTAGTTATACGATCTGCAGTAACGGTAACAAAAAAAATTCTTGAAAATGCAGAAAATTTAAAGGTTATTGGACGTCCTGGTGTTGGAGTAGATAATGTAGACTTAGAAACAGCCACATCCAAAAAAATTGTTGTAATGAATACTCCGCTAGGCAATGTGCAAGCTACATCTGAACTTACTATGGGAATTATACATTCTTTATTAAGAAAAATTCACCTAGCTAATCAATCGATGCATAATAAAAAATGGGAAAAGAAAAATTTTGTTGGATCAGAATTGCTTGGCAGAACAATAGGTATTGTAGGGTTTGGCAACATTGGTAAAAAAATATCAGAATTTTCTCATGCGTACGGAATGAAAGTTATCGTTAATAGTTCATCGTTAAAAGAAGAAGAAGAGCAGAAATATAAAGTTTCCAATTGTTCTTTTGAAGAATTGATTGAGCAATCAAATATTATAACTTTTCACAATAAATTATCCGATAAATCAAAATATATGATAAATGCTGATAGTTTGAAGCAAATAAAAAATGATGCGATTATTATTAACTGCGCTAGAGGTGGTGTAGTTAATGAAGAAGCAGTAAAGCAAGCTTTATTAAATAATGAGTTAGGAGGCTATGGTTGTGATGTTTATGAAAGCGAGCCACAAACTGATAGTATTTTTGCTGGTATGGAAAATGTTGTAATGACTCCGCATATTGGGGCTGGGACAAAAGAAGCTCAGGAAAAAGTAGCAGTTCAAATAGCAGAACAAATCTCAGATTTTTTTAATAATAATAAAATTACAAATCAAGTTAATAAATAATGTCATCTATATTAATTCTAATCAGGCACGGTAAAAGTGTTTGGAATGCAGAAAATATTTTTACTGGATGGGTTGATGTAGATTTACATGATGAAGGCGTAAGGGAAGCAAAGAAATCTGCAAACCTCTTAAAAGAGGCCAGCATAAAGCCTTCTATTTGTTTTACATCATATCTAAAGAGAGCTCAAAATACGTTAGATATAATTTTAGAAGAATTAAATCTAGAAAGTTTGCCAGTTCATAGGTCATGGAAACTTAATGAGAGACATTATGGAGCTTTGCAAGGGCTAAATAAAGATGATGTTAAAAATAAATATGGAGATGAACAGTTCCTTAAGTGGAGAAGAAGTTATGACGTGCCTCCTCCATCGCTTGATAAAAATGATAATTCAAATCCTAATCATGACCCGCTATACAAAGAAGATAAAGGATCATTACCTCTTACAGAATGTTTAAAAGATACATATGACAGAGTTATCCCATATTGGATGGAAACTATTGAGCCTGCTTTAAACAATAATACTATAATCATAGCTGCTCATGGAAATAGCCTAAGAGCCTTATGTAAAAAACTTTTTAATATATCCGACGAAAATATAGTTCATCTCGAAATACCTACGGGGAATCCATTATTGATTAATTTAAATAATAGTTGCAAAATAACTGCAGCAAGTTATCTTGATCCGTCTAGGTCAGAAAAACTGCCAAAAATTGATATTTAAGAAGGATTTTTATGAGTGAAGTTTATATTACATCAGCAACCAGAACTGCCGTTGCTTCTTTCAATGGTTCATTAGCAAGTTTACCAGCAGACGAACTTGGCAAAACAGTAATTCAAGAATCTCTAAAAAGGTCTAATCTTGATCCAAGTGAAGTTGATGAAGTTATTCTAGGACAAGTACTAACTGCTGCAACAGGTCAAAATCCTGCTAGACAAGCATCTATGAATGCCGGCATTGCAAAAGAAACCCCCGCATGGATTGTAAACCAAGTTTGTGGTTCAGGATTAAGAAGTGTAGCATTGGCATATCAATCGATTATGAATGGCGACGCAAATGTAATTATAGCTGGAGGTCAAGAGAGTATGAGTCAGTCTCCACATTGTATGCATCTTAGAAATGGAACTAAGATGGGGGATGATAAGATGATTGATTCAATGATCAAAGATGGCTTGTGGGATGCTTTTAATGGATATCACATGGGAACAACAGCTGAGAATGTTGCACAACAATGGCAAATAACAAGAGATCAGCAGGATGAGTTTGCTTTTAATTCACAGCAAAAAGCAAGCAAAGCAAAAGAAGCCGGAATATTTAAAGATGAAATAGTTGGTGTCGAAGTTAAGACAAGAAAAGATACAGTTGTATTCGAAGAAGATGAATACATTAAAGATGGTGTTCAACTTGAAAAAATTTCATCACTAAGACCTGCCTTTGCAAAAGAAGGAACTGTAACTGCAGCAAATGCGAGTGGTATTAACGATGGTGCAGCTGCATTAACTGTTATGAGCAGTGAGGAAGTTAAGAAGAAAAACATAGAGCCTATGGCAAGAATTGTTTCATGGGCTAGTGCAGGAGTTGATCCTTCCATAATGGGAACTGGACCAATACCTTCAAGTAGAAAAGCTTTAGAAAAAGCTGGGTGGTCAATTAATGATTTAGATTTAATAGAGTCTAATGAAGCTTTTGCAGCGCAATCATGTGCAGTCAATAAAGAACTTGGTTGGGACACTTCAAAAGTAAATGTTAATGGCGGTGCAATTGCTATAGGTCATCCGATAGGAGCATCTGGAGCAAGAATTTTGGTTACTTTAGTTAATCAAATGAAGCGCCAAGACGCAAAAAAAGGATTAGCAACACTATGTATCGGCGGTGGTATGGGCATCGCTCTATGTGTTGAAAGATAAAACAAAGTTAGGAGTAAAATTATGTCAAAAGTAGCACTAGTTACAGGCGGAACCAGAGGCATAGGGGCCGCTATTTCAATAGCTTTAAAAAATGATGGTTGCAAAGTTGCAGCGACTTACGGCTCAAACTCTGATGCCGCAAACGCTTTTGCATCAGAAAATGGGATAGATGTATTTCAATGGAATGTTGCTGATGCAGCTGCATGCGAAGCAGGAGTGAAGCAGGTTGAAGAAAAGTTAGGGGCAGTTGATATACTTGTAAACAATGCTGGAATTACAAAAGCAGCAATGGCTCATAAAATGTCTGTCGAACAATGGGATGACGTTATCAGAGTAGATTTGGATTCTGTATTTTATATGACTCGTTGTGTATTAGAGGGAATGAGAGAAAAATCTTTCGGTAGAATAATTACTATTTCTTCAATTAATGGACAAAAAGGTGAAATGGGAATTGTTAATTATAGCGCTGCAAAAGCAGGAGTTATAGGATTTACTAAAGCACTTGCTCAAGAAACAGCACGTAAAAATATTACAGTTAATGCTATAGCGCCGGGATATATTAATACTGAACTTCTTGCTGATACACCTGAAAAGGTAATGGAGAGTATATTGTCCAAAATTCCTGTAGGCAGACTAGGAACAGTTGAAGAAGTTTCTAGAATAGTTACTTTCTTGTCTAGTGAAGAAGCAGGGTTTATTACTGGATCTACTATTTCAGCAAATGGTGGACAATATTTTGCTTAAAAATTATCTTTAAGATTTCTTAAGTAAGCAAAAGTTTCTTCATCAGTTTTATCTTTCATATTTAACTGAATTTTTAGATCACTATTATCTGATTGAAAGAATAAATTGAGTTCCTTTTCTTCTTTGATTGTGCTTGGTATCGAAGGAGTTTTATCTAATTCTAGTTTTTTTAATTCTTCAATTTTTTTATTTATCAAATCATTTGAAATCACTGATTGAAGGAATTTAGCATTACTTAATGTATATTCATGTCCACAATAAATCTTTGTATCGTCAGGTAAGTTCTTTAGTTTTTTCAAGGAATTCCACATCATTTCAGGAGTCCCTTCAAATAGTCTTCCACAACCTAGTGCAAATAGAGTGTCTCCAGTAAAGACAATTTTTTCATCCATAAAATAAAAAGCTATATGTCCTGTTGTATGTCCTGGAATTTCTATTACTTGAGCTGGATTTTCCTTGAAACTCCAGAGCTCTCCTTCTCTTAATGAAATATCAATTTCTGGAATCCTCTCTTCATCAAGTTTACTTCCTACTATTTTACAATTGTATTTCTGTTTAAGTTCAGCATTGCCTCCAACATGATCAAAATGGTGGTGAGTATTTAAAACAAATTTTAGATTTAGATTATTATCTTTCAGGCATTTATTTACAGGCTTAAACTCTGAAGGATCTACTACAAATGCATCATTGCTTTCATCATAGCATACATATGCGTAATTATCATTTAGACATGGAACAATTATTATTTTAAGCATGAGAGATATAATTATTTTTTTGATATTAAAAATAATCCAGCTTCAGAAAAATAGCTATCAAAAAAATTTTTACCAGTGTATTTGCTAAGCTTATAAGTTTTTAAATTAGCCTTAATTTCAATTTTAATATCTATCTCTTCACACAAATCAATAAAATCATTAATTGTACAAAAATGTAAATTAGGCGTTTCGTGCCACGAATAGCTTAATTTATTGCTTATAGGCATTTTCCGATTTAATAACAAACTTGTTCCAATCTTCCAGTGGCCAAAGTTTGGGAAAGAAATAATTGATTTCTTAGAAATTCGAACTAATTGAGACAGTACTGTTTTTGGACTTTTTGTAGCTTGTAATGCATATGTTAAGATTGAGAAATCAAATAAATTATCAGGATAGTCAAATAGATCAATATCAGCATCACCTTCAATAACTGAAATTCCTTTTGAAAGACATAATTGTACTTTATCTTGATCAATCTCCATGCCCCTTCCATTAATATTATTTTCTTCATTAAGATATTGAAGTAATGATCCGTCGTTACAACCCACATCAATTACAGATGATCCGTTAGGTATGAGATCTGATATAATTTTAAAATCTTTCTTTTCGCTGATTAAACTCATAAGTCTTTTAATGTTGAATTAAGGAATCCTTTTAATGCTTCAAAAAATTTTGGTTCATTTAACAAGAATGAATCATGGCCACCTTCTGTTTCTATCTCAATAAAGCTTACATTTAGACCAAGAGCATTAAAAACCTTAACAATTTTTTTATTCTCTGAGGTTGGATAAAGCCAATCGCTGGTAAAAGATACACAAAGCACCTTAGCATTTGTTTTCTTAAATGCATCAATTAAAGAACCATTATGACTTGCCGTAACGTCAAAGTAATCCATTGCTCTAGTTATGTATAGATAACTGTTTGCATCAAAACGATCTACAAAAGTATAGCCTTGATGTCTTAAATAACTTTCTATTTCAAAATCAGCATCAAATGAATATTCAAGTTCATTTTTATCTTGTAGGTTTCTTCCAAATTTATTTTGAAGAGCATCCTTAGATAGGTATGAAATATGAGCTGCCATTCTAGCAACAGACAGGCCCTTTAAAGGAGTTTTGTCTGATTGATAATAAAGTCCAGATTGCCAGTTTGGATCTGCCATAATTGCTTGTCGAGCCAATTCATTTAATGCAATATTTTGAGTTGAATGATTAGTAGCAGTTGCAATTGGAATTGCTGCATGTACCATTTCAGGAAACTTTGATAACCATTCTAGAACTAACATTCCTCCCATAGATCCACCTGTAACACAAAATAATTTTTTTATTTCTAAATGTTCTACAAGAAGTTTTTGTGCTCGAACCATATCTGCAATTGTTATAACTGGAAAGTCGGTAGCAAATTCTTTATTAGTTTCAGGATTAATTTCTTTTGGTCCAGTTGAGCCCATACATCCACCAATAACATTTGGGCAAATCACAAAGAATTTATTTGTATCAATGGGTTTATCGGGTCCAACTACTTTTGACCACCACCCATCTTTTTTTGTTATGGGGTGAGAACTAGCAACATATTGATCACCAGTTAAAGCATGACATACCAAGATAGCATTACTTTTATCTGCATTTAATGATCCATATGTCGTATAGGCCGTTTGGATAGGACCTAAACTTTTCCCACAATCCAATGTCAATGGTTTATCAGTTGCTAGTTTTACAATCTTATTTTCGTTCATAATCCTCAAATAATTTTTTCCAAAAAAAAACCGCCCAACAGCTAAGTTTGGCGGTAAATTACCTCTTTAGCTGCATTTCTACTGCGCCCGCAAGCAGTGCTCAAATCGGCGCAATTAGTGTAATACATACTGATTAAGCATATGTCAAATTAGAAGATCAAGAAAAATTAAAATTTAAAAGATTTTCTTTAAAAATCTGTGATATTCACCTATTTATAGCGCGTTAGTTATATGAAATCTTTAAGCAACATAAAAACATATGAAGGTGGTGCTTCTAATATTCCTGGGAAAAGGAACGTTATCAAGTTGTCATCTAACGAATCTCCTTTTGGACCAAGTCCTAATGTAGTTTCAAAAATTAGAGAAACAATTAGAAAAACAAATCGTTATCCTGATGGTGAATATAAAAAGTTAAAAAAAGCTATTGGTAAAAAATTTAATTTGCCAGAATCTAATTTATTTTGTGGAAATGGTTCAGATGAAATTCTTGGTATTGCCTGTCAATTATTTTTAAAAAAAGGTGATGAGGTAATTATTCCAAAACATAGTTTTTTAATGTTTGAAATCTATTCAAAAATTAATGGAGGTATTGTAAAGACTTCAAGGACAACTAAACTTAGATTTCAAGTTGAAGATATTTTGAATAAAATAAATTCAAAAACTAAAATTATATTTTTAGCTCAACCAAATAACCCTACAGGATTTTATTTAAATAAAAAGGAAATATCTAAACTAGTAAAGAAAGTACCAAAAAGGATCATTATTATCTTGGACGCTGCTTACGCAGAGTACATGACTGATAATGAATACTCCACGGGGATAGATTATGCTAAAAAAAATAAAAATATTATTGTTACAAGGACATTTTCAAAGATTTATGGAATTGCCTCATTAAGACTTGGGTGGTGCTATGCTCATAGGGATATTATTAATCTAATGAATAAGATTAGAGGTCCATTTAATGTTAATCATGTAGCTCAAGAGGCAGGAATTGCAGCCTTGAGAGATAAAAAACATCAATTAAAGGCTATTAAGCATAATAAATACTGGTTAGAAAAAATGAAATTCAAACTAAGTCAATTGCCCATTCACGTTCACGATAGTAGAGCAAATTTTTTGTTACTAGATGTAGGTAAAAATGCCTCCAAATTAAATAGATTCCTACTTTCAAAATCTATCATTGTAAGAACAATGGAGAAATATGGTTTGAAAAGTTGTATAAGAGTTTCTATTGGAAAATCTAAAGAAAATATTAAATTACTTGATGTAATGGACAGGTTTTATAAATGAAAAAGCGTTTATTCAAACAAGTGTCTATTATTGGACTGGGTCTAATCGGCTCATCTTTAGCTCTATCTATTAAAAAAAATAAATTAGCAGATAAAACCATAGGATACGCTAAAAGTTTAAGTACTAGAAAAAAGGCAAAAAAATTAAAGTTAGTTGATACTGTATCTGATAGCTTATCAAAGTGCGTTAGGGATTCTGATCTAGTTTTAATTTGCACTCCTTTGAGTACTTATTCAAAGATCATCAAAAATATTAAATCTCATATTAAAAAAGGCTCTATTGTTTCTGACGTTGGATCAGCTAAAGAAAAATCTATTAAACAAATAGAAAGTGTTTTGGGCAAAGGAATCGAATTTATTCCAGCTCATCCTATTGCTGGCACAGAAAAAAGTGGACCAGAATCAGGATTTGCTGAACTTTTCATGGATCGATGGTGCATAATCACCCCTATTTCTGGAAACAGTAAAAAAAATGTTAATAAGATTAAATCTTTATGGAAGTCTTTGGGTAGTCAGATTGAGATTATGAGTCCTGAGAGGCATGATAAAGTAATGGCTATTACTTCTCATCTACCACATTTAATTGCATATAATATAGTTTCCACTGCTGCCGATTTAGAGGATGTTACAAAGTCAGATATAATAAAATATAGTGCGAGCGGATTTAGAGATTTTACCCGTATTGCTTCTTCTGATCCTACAATGTGGAGAGATATTTTTCTTAATAACAAGGAAGCTGTTTTAGAAATGATCGGAAGATTCTCTGAAGACTTAAGTGCTTTGCAAAAAGCAGTTCGCTGGGAAGATGGAGATAGTTTATTTAAGCTTTTTTCAAGAACTAAAAAAATTAGAGAAAAAATTATTACAGCTGGTCAAGACACTGATGTAGCTGATTTTGGAAGATCAAAAAGAATAAAATAATTCATTTAAATCTATTAAGGGTATAAATAAAAATGAGGCAACATTGTCTTGAATTTTTATAGGTGCACTAAATAATTTTTGATTATTACTAAGATCCAATATTTCTAGCTGTAAGTCACCATTTACATTACTGTTTTTAAGTGTATACCCACCTTTTAATTCTAGTTTCATTCCTCCTGAGCTTGAGGCAATTAGATCAGAGCCTTCAGCGGATAAATTTATATTGCCTGTCAAGTCTTCATTAGTTTGCTGTTTAAAATAAATTTTATTTATCGTATCTAATTCTAGATTATTAAATTTTATATCTGCCTTGTTAATTGCGATTATTATTTCTGATAGCGTATTATCCCTGGTTGTAATGGCAGACCGCACTTCTTCCATTGATATATCAAGGAATACATCGTTCATATTGATATGTGATTCTATTATTTTCGTTCGTACGACAATTTTTTTAAGATTTATAGGGTTAATATCTACCTTGACTAATGGAGAAAAAGTACGAAAGCTACTGTCTTGTATTTCTTCATTTATATTTAAGTTTTTGATTTGAGCTTCCATTCTATAAGGGAAGCCTGTGATTTTAATAGAATCATAAGAAATAATATTTGATTCATTTGCAAATCTATTTATTTCAGATTTTAGTTTGGTTGATAAGAATATCCAATATGCTGAGTAAAGAATAAGAATTGTTATTATGAAAATTATTATATTTTTAAAACTTAATATTTTCATTTTGGATAATTTATTTTTGCCTCTTCCAATAGAATGTCAGATTGATCTTCAATTGTGTCATATAGGAGCTTAGAGAATTTTTCTTTTTCTAATCCAGGAGGAATAGGTTTTAAAAATTCTATAACCATTTTTCCAGGGTACCTTAAGAAACGTCTTCTTGACCAAAAATAACCTGCATTAATTGCTACAGGTAGACAGGGAATATCCAATCCTTTGTACAATGCAGTAATTCCATATTTATAAGGCTTTCTTTCACCCACAGGTGTTCTTGTTCCTTCAGGAAAAATTAGTAAAGGTCTTGGATCTCTATCCATACTTCTTTTTGCAGAATTAACCATTGCAATAATATTTGTTTCTCCTTTTCGTCTATCAACATAAATAAAGTTTGCTTTTTTAAATGCTAGTCCGACGACTGGAATAAATAGTAATTGTTTTTTAGCAATAATTGTTGGTTCATCAATAGCATGATTTAAAAAAACTGCTTCGGCTAATGATTGGTGTTTTGCAGCAATAAGATATTTTCTGTCTTTTGGAACATTTTCTAGACCTCTGTATTCAACTTCAAGATTTGCAAAAAATTTAAGACTAATTCTAGTATGAATTGATTGAAATCTAATGATTTGGAGTATGACAGTTTTAGGAAGTATAAATGAAATAGGCGCTATTAAACAGCAGGCTATCAATACTATATAAAAAGCTAAATTTGCAAAAAAAGATCGAACATAAATCATCATTAAAGTCCTACAGCT
>Ga0208410_1001003_pt1 | contig 15229 bp, 16 predicted proteins | sample ETN02SmetaG_3_FD_185787 | JGI IMG/M metagenome (GOLD analysis project Ga0208410, IMG submission 185787) | Marine microbial and viral communities from oxygen minimum zone, Eastern Pacific Ocean - ETNP2014F10-02SV257 (SPAdes) (version 2) | ecosystem: Environmental > Aquatic > Marine > Oceanic ... | reverse complement strand
GGTCACGATTCAGTTGCAGTAAAAAGACTAGTAGATAGACAACTAGTAGAATGGAAAGGAATGAATCCAATGTGGGTAGAAGATGGTGAAGAACACGTAGTACACAAAACAGGAGAAGTTTATCCAGGATTAGTTGCCGCAGGAATGTCAGTTACTGAAACACACGGATTAGCAAGAATGGGTCCAACATTTGGTTCAATGCTATATTCGGGAAAGAAAGCCGCAGAAGTAGCTGATCAAAAGATTAAAGAATTTGAGAATCAAATTCCAAAATAATCTATTTGAACTTTAAAAAAATCATATTATACAAAGAACCAGCCATTACTGAAATCAATATTGAACAATTAACGATTTTTTTGGAGAAGAATTTTCCAATAAAAGTTGAGATAAAAGAGAATATTTTCAAAGAAATTAGTCTAGAAAATATCAAAAAAATATCAAATATTCGTATCAAGGACATTACAAATCCATTTTTAGAACATGTATCAAGTGATGAGGAAATTGATTTTGAAAAAAGATTATGCGAAGACACATCATTGATGGATTCAACTACAAGAGTTGAGGATGCTCAAGAAATTAGCCAAGTTTTCATGTATGATGGTTTTGAATTACAGAAAATTCTCAGGTATCTCAACGAAGATAATGAAACATTACATGTAATCTTGACAAATAGGCTAACATGTACTTTTGATGAGAAAGATAAGAGATATCATGCACGAGCAGTAATTTGTGCTAATCCATCAATAATTTCCACTACAGGAATTATTGAAGCCCCTGCAAAACCTAAAGAATACTATTTTGAAGTGATGAAATTAAAATCACAAGGCGTGGACATAAAATCTGCTAAAGAAAAATACAAAGGAAAATTCTTAGAGTATAATGATAAGAGATTAACAAAAATTTTAGAAGGATATCTCTTACAAGTCATTTTTTACAATATAACAGGAGAATCATTTTGTGAAGATATTGAATGCAGGTTGAATAACGCTCATTGGCAGAAAGATCTTTTGTTCTCACAACTTGAAATAACTAAGCTATGTAAAAAACACAATGAGATCTTGACAAATCTAAATTGATTTAAATTATAATCATAAAGTAAATCATCATGATGTCAGGCGATGATAGTTCACTAGTTATGGAAGATAGAGGTTCAAATGATGATCCAAAAACTCCAGATTTTCCAAAGAAAACAAAGACATCTTATGATGTAATTATAATTGGTGCAGGACCTGCAGGATATACTGCAGGCATTTATTGTTCAAGAGCAAGACATGATACACTAATAATTTCAGGACTTTTGCCTGGCGGACAATTAATGAATACAACAGATGTAGAAAATTATCCAGGTTTTGAAGACGGTGTTATGGGACCAGAACTGATGTTAACAATGAGAAAACAAGCTGAAAGAATGAAAACTACAATTATGGATGATGTAGTTGTAAATGTTGATTTTCGTGCAAAACCATTCAAAGTGTTAACAGGTTCAGAAGAATATGAAGCAAAAGCTGTGATAGTTTGTACAGGTGCAACTCCAAGGAAAATTGGCATTGAAGGAGAACAAACATTCAGTGGAAAAGGTGTTTCGTATTGTGCAACATGTGACGGCGCGTTTTTCAGAAACCAAGACATCGCAGTTGTGGGAGGAGGGGACACTTGTATGGAAGAAGCGATATTTCTTACAAAATTTGCTTCAAAGGTTCACATTATTCACAGACGAGATGAGTTTAGAGCAAGCAAGATTATGCAAGATCGTGCACTAAGTAATGAGAATATAGAGGTTCATTGGAATAGCGTAATTGATGATATCAAAGGAGACCAAAAAGTACAACAAAGAATTCTAAAAGATACAAAAACTGGAGAGAACAAGACATTAGAAATGGGAGGAGTTTTTGTTGCAATAGGTCATGAACCAAACACAGATTTATTCAAAAACCAATTAGAAATGGATGAAAATGGATACATCATCCAAAAAGAAAATACACAAACAAGTGTGAAAGGAGTATTCACTGCTGGAGATGTACATGACCACAGATACAGACAAGCAGTTACTGCTGCAGGATTTGGATGTATGTCAGCAATAGATGTGGATAAGTATTTGTCAGAACAAAATTAAAATTATTTGATTTTTTTAATTGTGAATTCCAAGTCGGCGCCATTTTTATTTAATTGTACAAGTTCATGTCCACGTGTTCTACATAAATCAGTAATGTCATCTTCAGCTGCAGGATCGTCAGCTAGTACAAGAAGTATTTGACCAACTTGCATTTTTGATAATTCAACTACAGTTTGCATTGCAGGAGATGGACAGTATAATCCTCGAACATCTAGCGTTTTTTGTGGTTCCGACATTTTATACATAGAAAAAAATTCCATCTATATTAAATCTAATTCTTTTTAGCTTTGCCTAGAGAGACTAAATTATCATTTTAGTAATTGTCGGTATATCACGAGTTCTAAATGCATAAGGATCATAACCTTCAAAATTTATTTTATAAGAAATTCGTCTTAATCCAAATAGGGCAAGCTTAAACGCAATAGTCCAAATAAATGATTTTTTGGTATACATGTAATATTTGTACATTGAATTGAATAACCAGAAATATTTTGGATAGAATTCCTTCACATATCCGTCTATGTACTCTTTAGAATTTTCAATTTTATATTGAATGTGTTCTAGAACCTCATGTGAAGTTACATATTCCATTTTTTCAATTGAGATTTTACCTTTTTTCATTGCATACAGTATATCATCAAGATTATTTTCTGAATTAATCAGATTAGTACATCGACCAATAGTCGATGCAACATGAGAATCACTTCCAGCTATTGTAAAGAGATTGTTTTCTTTGGCAAAAATTTCTGCTTTTTTATTTGAATGGATATCAATATTTGAGCTGTTAAAAACCTCGAATAAATCACATTTTAACGAATCATCACGAAGAGCATCAATCAAACTAAACGGATGAGGGGCAATTGTTACTGCATCTTGTGATTTTGCAGCATCAATAATTTCATCAATGCTTTGAGATGATTTAATTTCTTCTTGTAAACCATAAACCAAAACATGTGCTTCTTTGTCAGTAGTTATTTCAACAGCAGGGTATACTTTTAGATTTGAAAATTTTTCATGGTTGTTTTTGTAATCAGTAATTTGTTTAAATCCATCCAACGTGTTATGGTTTGTTACAAATAATACATCTAATTTAGAATTCAAGGATTTTTCTAGTTGCTCATTAATTGTGACATTACAATCAAAAGGAGGTTCAAGTTCACCTACATTTCCATTAGAAAATACATTATGACAATGGAGTTCACTTCTAAGCATATCATATTTTGTGTAAAACTTTACTTTTATTAATTATCTGAATAGATCTTCTTTTTCTGAACGAAGTATACTTTGGATATTTCCAGTATTTTCTTTAAATTCAAAATTTTTGATTATTGCTGCAGGACATTTTTTAGTTTTACCCATTACAAGTTCTGCTGCAGAACAAAGTTCATCAACTATTGCAGTTGCAGTAACTCGTAAAATTTTTCCAAATGTATCAGGAGTTCCTTCATAATGTAAAATAGTATCAATTCCACATACCCCAATTGCATGATCAGTTTGTCCCAATCGAAAAGGACGACCAAAAGTATCAGAAATTATTACAGCCACCTTTTTTCCAGTTTGTTGTAAAATTTTTAATCGTATTTTTTCTGCAGATTCATCAGAATCTTTTGGAAGTAATGTTGCATAGCCATTTTCTACATTACTTTCATCAATTCCTGCATTTGCACAGATAAAACCATGAGTTGTTTGAACAATTATTACTCCATGTTCCATTCTAACAATTCGTTCGGATTCAGATAAAATGGCTTGAACTAATTTTGGGTCCTTATCATATGCAGATGCTATACCAATAGATAATTCAGATGGAATTATAGAATCTAAGTTTACAACTCGTCCTTCATGTTTTGATATAATTTTTTGTGAAATTACTAAAACATCACCGTTTTCAAGAGATGTTTTAGAAGAAGATAGTAAGAGGTCAACGAGATCATCTGCGGGCTGTACGTCATTTTTTAGATGAACAGGGATTATTTGTAGGCTCAATAACTAATAGAAAAGTTTGTTATAATTAATTTTTTCAATCTTATGACGATATAGGAATAGGGAGTTCTATAGAATAATGCTCATTAATTATAGGAATTATTTTTGTAAGATCTTTTTCTTCCAGATTGGTGGTTGCAAGGTTTTTTACTAAATCTTGTGCACGATATGCAATTCCAAGATTAGAGATGTCAAATAATTTTATATCATTAGCCCCATCAACAACAACTACAATTTCTTCTTTAGGAATATTCCATTCTTCAATTTTAACACGAGCAGATTTTGCTTTGTCAGAATCAACATTAATTTTTACACCATCCAGTTTTCCATCTTTGAAAATTAATTCATTGGTGTATACATGATCAAGATTCAATTCTTCTTTTAATCTATCAGTCATTATAGTAAATCCTCCAGATACAGCCATTATTTTCCATCCTGCATCTTTTAGAGTTTTACAGGCTTGTTGTGCTCCAGGCATTATTGGTAAAGAGTCAGCAACTTGTTTACAAGTCTCAAAATCAATACCTTTCAAAAGTTCAACTCTTCTGGTTAGTCCTTCTTCCCAATTTATTGAACCTTCAATACCTTTTTTTGTTATATCCCAAATTTCATCTTCTTTGTTTATTTTTTCAGCAAGAATTGGCAGATATTCTGCATCATACAATACACCCTCAACATCAAAAATTGCTAACATTATTTTCTAATTTCACAAAAAAAGTTCATCATATAAAAGTTGAAACAAAATGTTCCGATCTACAATAGCTAGTAATAAATCAGCCTTCATGGAAATTTCAATATGGTTGACGAATTAGAACATAAACACGAAGTGCCAGTTCAAACAAGAGAAGGACGACAAAAACTTCCAAACGATGTAAAAGAAATTCTAAAAGAAGGTGGAATGATGGATGAAAAAGGAAAATTGAAACTAAAAGGTGTTAGCCCAAAAATGCTCAAAAGAATGAAACAAGAGTTTGTAGAATGCCCTGTCTTAAAAGCTGAGACACATTTCATTCAATGTTTTGTTTGTGCAAACTTTCAAAGTAGAGTTATGGGAAAAGTCTTGTGTAAAGGCGATTCACTCAAAGATTAGCAGTGATTCTCTTAATTTGAGAAACAATTTTCATTTTTCGTTGTATTGTTAATTCAGGTTCCATTGTAAAGAAAATTGTTTTTCTAGTAGTGTAAATGACAAATTGAGTTACTTTTTCACGTTCAACATGAACATATCTTACTTTGCCAAGAGGACGATCAAATTCTTTTCTCATTTTACGTCTTTGGGATACCTGTTTACAAAAATGCTCTTCTTGGCGTTGTGTTTCAAGCGAGTTTTTACCAGTTTTCATTATTCCTTCAACAATGTTACCTTTTAGATCAATTATGGATGCAAATCTCATTTGGGAGTCTAGAGAAATAATTTTTTCAATAATACTAAGTAAATCTTGTTTTGCCATGTTTTTCATGGATTGTGATTTTCAATATAATTCTAGGTTTCAATGAGTAGAAACAAGACTAAATAATTACAAAATTCTTGTCTTTTCAAATGGGAAAAGAGATTGGAATAACTGTAAAGAAATCAGAGGATTTTAGTGAATGGTATACACAAACTGTCATAAAATCAGAATTGGTCGATTATGCACCAGTTAAAGGATTGATTGTTCTAAGACCAGATGGATATTCAATTTGGGAATCATTGAAATCATCATTAGATAAGAAATTTTCTGCAACAGGACATAGAAATGGATTTTTACCAACTTTAATTCCAGAATCACTCTTAACAAAAGAAAAAGATCATTTTGCAGGATTTAATCCAGAAGTTTTCTGGGTAACAAAATCAGGTGAAGGTGAACTTGGAGACAGATTAGCATTAAGACCAACTTCAGAAACTCTAGCATATACAATGTTTGCAAAATGGATTAGAAGTTGGAGAGATTTGCCTTTAAAAATTAATTTTTGGAATACAGCACTACGAGCAGAAATTAAAGCAACAAAACCATTTTTGAGAACATCAGAATTTCTATGGCAAGAAGGACATACAGTTCACATGAAGAGTGAAGAAGCAGAAAAAGAAGTTACAGACATTTTAGAATTGTATAAAAAAACAGTAGAAGAAGAGTTAGCAATACCAGTAATTACTGGAAAAAAATCAGAGAAGGAAAAATTTGTTGGAGCAGTATATACTTTTACGATGGAATCACTAATGCCAGATGGAAAAGCATTACAAATGGGAACATCACATTTTCTTGGTCAGAATTTCTCAAAACCATTTGAACTGAAATATGCGGATAAAGAAAATGTTGAGAGTTATGCATGGCAAACATCATGGGGCGTATCATGGAGATTGATTGGAGGTATGATTATGGTTCATGGAGATGATAGAGGTTTAGTTTTACCTCCAAGAGTTGCACCAATTCAAGTAATTATAATTCCAATTTATTATTCAGATGAAGATAAAGAAAAAATTCAAACTATCTCAAAAGAGATTGAAGAGAAATTAAAAAATGCAGAGATTAGAGTGCAAGTTGATAATAGAGAACAACTTACACCAGGTTTCAAATTCAATGATTGGGAAATGAAAGGAATTCCATTACGAATTGAAATTGGACCAAAAGATTTAGAAAAAAATCAAGTTACATTTGCTAGAAGACATAATCGTCAAAAAGATGATCAAGTGATATCAGGACTAGTAGAACGAGTAATTTCAGAGTTAGATAAGATTCATCAAGACATGTTTTCTGATGCAAAAAAGATTCTTGAAGACAGAACCGTAGAAGTTGACACATATGATGATTTTAAGAATGAATTAGAAAAAGGGCGATTAATCAAGGCGCCAATTTGTGACAATCCACAATGTGAGGAAAAGATTAAGGAAGAAACAAGCGCGGATGTAAGAGTAATAACAGAAGATGCAGAAGATGTAGATTCAAAGTGCATAAAATGTTCAAATCAGAGCGTTATCAGACCTCTATTTGCAAGAGGATACTAAATTTTTACATATTTTATTCTAAATTAAGATAACAAAGAATTGATACAAATCAGATATCTATAACTGAGAATTATAATTAAAAAGGTATGCAAGAAAAAAAGAAAAGAGAATTACCAGTAATTGACTCTACAGAAATGCCAGAATCCCTTGATTGTACAACATGTTTCTTGCCTATGCAGTATCAAAAGAAAATTGATGAAAAATTCGTATGGCAATGTTTTAGATGTGGAAAAAAATATTTTGTTTTTACTGAAAATGGAAGAACTGTCATTGAAGAAACATGGGGACCTCCAAGATAACTTCATGTATAGTGAAATAAATGAAGATACATGAGAGAATCAGAAACTTTTGGTTCAGAAGAAGGTTCAGGAGAAGAGCTTGTACAATGGCTTAATGAAGAAGCTAAAAAAAAGAAAATGAAGTTTGAAGCTAGATTGTATGACTATGTAATCAAAACTGAAAACTTTGGTACATTTGAAATGTTTTCATGGATGGGAGATGTGAAAACAGCAAGAAGTTTAATTGTAAAAGCAAGTAAAAAATTCAGAGTCAAAGTTATAGAAGGCGGATATAAGGCTAAAGAAAAAATCTATAGTACAAAAAAAGCAGATTTTGCAATGGTTCGAAAAGGTGACAGAATAATAGGTCATTTGAAATTTACAACACCAAGAATTGGAAAAGGTGATTGGGAATTAGTTGAGGAAGAAAGAAGATAATGAAAATAGGCATTGTCGGAACAGGAATGTTAGGAGAAGCAGTTGGATTACACTTACTTGATGTGGGTTATGAAATAATTGTGTTTAACAGAAGTAATGAAAAAACTAAAAATCTGAAGAAAAATGGTGCAACAGTTGTTGAATCTCCAAAGGAAGTTGCAAAAAATACAGATTTAGTAATAATAGTTGTAAAAGATGCAGATGCAGTAAATGATGTAATTTTTGGAGATTATGGGATTTTAGCAGGAAATCATGAAGGTATGTGTATTGCAGATATGAGTACAGTTAATCCAAATTCAACAAAAGAAATTTCAGAAAAAGTTATTGCAACAGGCACAGATTATTTAGAAATTCCTGTCATGGGAGGACCAAATGTTGCAATTGATGGAAAATTAGTTTTAATGGCATCTGGAGAAAAAGAAATTTTTGAAAAATTTAAACAGGTTTTTGATTCAATAGCAGAGCAATCATTTTACTTGGGAAATACAGGTACAGCACATTCAATAAAACTTGCAATGAATTTACAAATCTCAATGCTTGCATTATCGCTTTCAGAAGGAATTACATTAACGAAAAAGGCAGGCTTTGATCCTGAAATATTTTTGAAAATTTTGAATTCAACTTATTTCAAAACAGGCATGAGTGAGGGTAAAGCATACAAAATGATCAAAGAAAGTTATGAACCAACATTTACACTTGCAAATTTAAAAAAAGATCTAGATACAATAAATGATGCAGCAGAATCATGTAATGCAGAATTACCAATGGCAAAACTCGCAAGAAAAATTTATTCAGATGCAAAAGATGCAGGCTTTGGAGATATAGATTATACAGGAATTATAGCATACATTAAGAAATTATCAGAAAAATAACTATTGTTGGTTTTCTAAAGAAGATAGCAATCTTTTATCCTTGTATTTTATGACATGTGAAACACCATGTTTTGGAAATACACCATAAATTAGACGTGCCTTTTCTACAACAGAATCTTTGAGTGAAACCATGATGAATTGACTACCTTCAGATCTCTCTTTAATTATATTAGATAATTTTTCTGCATTTGGAGCATCAAGATGTGCATCAACCTCATCAAACATGTAAAATGGAGACGGATTGAGTTTTTGAAGTGCCAATACAAATACAGTTGCAGCAAGAGTTTTTTCACCACCACTGATTGATGTAGATTCCCTTTTTGGTTTTCCAGGGAATTGAATTAAGTAATTTAATCCAGAATTAAATATATCATCTTCATTTTCAAGTTCTAACCAAGCACTTCCACCCGTCATCTTTGAGAATGCATCTTTTACTTGTGTGTCAACAACATCAAATGCATCAAGGAATGTCTGTCTCTTGTCTTTTTCTACAGATTCGATAAATGCAACAATTGTATTACGCTCTTTTTCAAGCATATTCTTTTTAGATGATGATGATTTGTAGCCATTAGAAATTTCAACATATTGTAAAGGTGCACCTGCATTTAGAGAATTCTTTATACGATTTTGTTCAGATTCAAGAGATGTAATGGTAGACTCTACATCAAATACTTCAATTGTAATATCAAATCCATATGTAGCAAGAAGTGATGTTATTTTAGATTCTTTTTGACGAAGATCAGTAAGATCACGGTTCAATGCATCAGTATTTCTTTCACGTAAACCGATTTCTTTTGTTGAATCACGTTCCTTAGAGTTTAAACTCTCAAGACTATTATCAAATTCAGTCATTTTTTCTACAGATGTACCAGAAGTTGAAATAAGATTTTGTTCTTCATCACGTAATTTGATTAATTCAGATTCAGATGTTTCTTTATCTTTTGTTGCACGACGCATATCAACTTCTAAATGATATTTTTCTTGATTCATTGATGAACATGTCTGCTGAAGATTTTTCTTTTCACCAGAAATTTTTGTATCATGAGCCATTAATTCAGCAAGATGTTGTTGTTTTTGTTTGAGTTCACTTTGAATTGGTGCTAATTTTTTATCTTGTTCAACTATTGCTTCATTTACAAGTGTAAGTTCATTTGCAATTCTATCCATTTGAGGTTCTGCATAATTATCCCTAACAAGTTTGATTTGAGATTCTAAAGATTCTAAATGTGATTTGCGATTAATTAATTCTCGTGAAATTCTTTCTTGTGTTCTTTTTAATTGATTAATTCTTGATTCAAAGGTTTTTTTGTTATTGGATGTTTGAGATATTTGAGATTTTAATGCGGAAAGACTGTTCGTAGTAGTATTCATCCCAACTTCAGATAAGGACAATCTTTTTTCATAATTTTTTATTAATAATTCTAGTTTTTTTGCACGATTTTTCTTTTTAGTTACTGTTTGTCTTAGTGCAGAAATCATTTGTTGAAGACCCTCAACAGAATCACTCATGTTAATAATTTTGGTTAATTTTGAGATTTTTGAGTTATTATCAATTACGACCGACGTTGTTTTAGCCTCAAAATATTCACCAGATACAGTAATTGTTTTGAAACCTGATTTTGATAACTCTATTGCAATATTACGTGATTCAACTAATACCACATTTCCAAAGAGGAAATTTTTGAGTGAAGAGAATTTTTCATCACATTTTACATAATCAGATAATACGCCTAAAACGCCATTTTGTTTTGGAGAATCAATTTTCACTTCAGGTATGGACTCCAGTGGGATGATTTTGAGTTTTGGTAATTTTTTATCTGTGACAAATTCTGCAAGTGAAATTAGAGATTCAAAATCTTTTACAACTACTGCTTTAATCCAATTTGAACAAACTGCAAGTGATGCACGTTCATATTTTTTATCCCAAGAAAGTATTTCATAAACTAAACCCTCTATACCAAAATCTTGTGTACTGTGTTTTAGTTTTGATATTGAATAGTCTTCATGCATTATTCCTTTAGCAAATTTTATTTTTGTTTCATATTTGTTTGCACCTTTAGATGACGCATCTATTAATTCAGATAGTTCATGTATGTCACTTTCAGATCTTGTTTTATCATCAGCAAATTTTTTTATCCGTAAATTAATTTCAGAGATAGAATGTTTATGATTTTCAATTATACGTTCAAGTTTAATTTTTTGTTTGTCTAAAATTTCAAGACTTTGTACAATAGCATCAAACTTTTCTTGGTTAGATGAAAGTTTTTCATTTCCATTTGTAGAACCCGATTCAAATTCACCAACTCCTAATTTTGTTGCAGTTATTTTATCAGTTAATCGCTGAATTTTTTGATCAACATCGCGTTTTTGTGTTATCACTTGAGATTGTTTTCTTAACGCTTCAGTTTTTTGAATTCGGAGAGTTTTTGTTTTTTCATCAAAGGATTTTTCGGTTTCACGGAGAGTGTTTATTTTATTTTTAAAATAAGAAAGTTGTGATTCAGAAAATGCTTTTTGTATTTGTAAACTTTCAAGATTTATTTTATGATTAGGGAGATTTTTATCAATTTCAGTTAAACGATTGGTATTTGTTTTGATTAAACTATCAGCCTCATCAAATTTTCGTCTTTCATAACTTAATTTCGTCTCTATTTCAGATTTTGATTTATTGTATGCATTAACTTCATCCATAAATTTAGTTTTTTGAGATCTTATCTCAGATGCATCTTTTCGTATAGAAGCACGTTCTTCTTCTAGATGTTTAATTTCAGAATTTAATGAATTCAAGGTTTTATCTTTAGATGTTTTTTCAGATTGAATAGTTTTCAGATTTGTCGCAGCTGATATTGCACGATAACGATTTAATTCGCGTTCAAGAAGATCATATCGAAGTTTTTTATTTCGTTCTTCTTCTAATTCATCAATTCTTTTCTTTACTTCCCCCATCTTAGCCATTGCAATTTCGAGTTTATGATCAGCATCAGTCAATTGTTTTTCTGCTTCTTTTTTCTTTTCATCAAAGGCAGACAGGCCAATCAAATCCTCTATGACAATTCTTTTTTCCTCAGAGGTCATTTCTGAAATTCTGGTAACAGTACCCTGTTGTACATTGTTAATTTGGTTTAAACCTGCATTTGCAATTTCCATAAGATCAAGGATTTTTGAACGTTGTACCTTCTTCTTGTTAAGATAATAGATGTTGTCACCTTTGTCACTCATTTCTCTTGTAATTGTAACAATATCAGAATCAACAGGAATTTTTCTATCTAAATTATCAAAATGTACACTTGTTCTTGCCATTTTAGGACCACGTCTAGCTGCGCCTTCAACATCATGCATAAGACCTCGCAGATTTGGAGCACGCATTACTTTAGGTCTATTTTCACCAAGTGCGAAAGTAATTGCATCTAAAATGTTACTTTTACCAGATCCATTTGGGCCAGAAATAGATACCAATCCAGGTTCAAAATCTACGATAGTGTTTTTGAATCCAAATGATTTGAAACCAAAGATCTCAACTTTTTTTACATGAACCAATACAGATTATGGTATTTTGAATTGCATAATTAACGCGAACAAGTAATGTTGACTTTGGAAACAAACTTTGTAATGCTACGAGGTATGTTGTAGAGGTTATTCGTCCTTCACAAATGCTTCAATTTTGTTTTTTGCAACAGGATCAGTCATTTGTTCTATTGGGTGTTTCATTAGATATGCAGATGCAGGAATAATTGGACCGCCCATGCCTCGATCGAGAGCAATTTTTGCAAGACGTATAGCATCAATAACTATTCCTGCAGAATTTGCCTTGTCATCAACCTCCAAACGAACTTCCATATTATATGGAATATTTGCCCATTGTTTACCTTCAATTCTCATGAACATGAGTTTTGTATTTCCTAGAAATGGAATAAAGTCTGAAGGACCTACATAGATATCATCATCATCTAATCTCTCGGATAATTGACTTTGAACACTCTCAGTTTTTGATATTCTTTTACTAACAAGGCGTTCTTGTTCCTTCATGTTTAGGAAGTCGGTGTTTCCGCCGACGTTAATTTGGTATGTTTTTTCTATTTTTGTTCCACGTTCATCACATAATCGTGCTAGAGTTCTGTGAACAATTGTTGCGCCAACTTGCCCTTTAATATCATCACCAATAATTGGGATGTTTTTATCGGTAAACTTCTGTGCCCATTCTTTATCAGATGCAATGAATGCAGGCATGCAATTAACAAATGCAGTGTTTGTATCCAGACATATTTGAGCCCAAAATTGAGTTGCCTTTTCTGAGCCTACAGGAAGATATGATACTATGATTTCAGTTCCAGTTTCTTCTAAAACTTTGATTATTTCTTCACGTAGTTCAGATTCAGATTTTCCACTTTCAATAGGTTTTACTTTGTTTTCAACCCATATTCCAACACCATCAAGGGCAGGACTCTCATAGACATTTCCATTTGCTTTAGGCATGTCATTTTTATCAATCCAGTTTACCATATTTGGTGACTCATAGATGGCATCATTGATTGGTTTTCCAACCTTATTTGCGCCAACATCAAATCCAGCAACAAAATCAATATCATGAATGGTATAATCACGTAAATTCTCATGAATTATTCCAGTAACCTTTTGAGAAGGATTTTTTGAATAATATTCAATTCCCTGTATGAGACCAGAAAAACAGTTTCCTAATCCAACTAAGGCAACTTTGATTTTTTCAGTCATTCGTCAAATTGTGAATTACTTACAGTTTAAAGTTTTCCCAGATAGGCAAATTATTTTACATGTGTTATATGGAGTATAGTATGGTCAAGGACATAGAAATCAAAGAAATTGTTCCTATAAATTTGGAAGGTGGCACACTGGTCAACGGATTCCCATCATCTGGAATTACAAGTGCAATAGCAACAGAATCTTTGATCAATACATCTAATTTTGAATTACAAGCAAATGTCGATTCAGATAAGTTTCCACCAATCAGCATTATAAAAAATGGTATGCCAGGTTATGCAACTAAAATATTTGTAAATAAAGATCTTAAAGTCGGAATATTTTCATCATATCTTACTCTAGATGTTACAATGCACAGAACTGCTGCAAGAATGATGTTAGATTGGGCAGAAGAAAAAAAATGTTCAACAATAGTTAGTAGTATTACAGTCAAAGGATCAAACGAACTTGAAGTATTTGGAGTTGCATCAACAGGTAATGCAAGAGGAAAACTTGTAGAAAATGGAATTAAAATGATAGATCATGCAACAATTCCAGGAATATCAGGCGTACTATTGAATGAGGGAGCAGCGCGAGGTTTAGACGTAATTGTATTGTTAGTTAGTTCAAACAAAGAAATTCCAGACTTTAAGGCCACATCGAATTTGTGTGAAACATTTTCTAAAATCATTCCAGGAATGTCTTGTAATTTGACAAAATTAGAAAATGAATCAAAAATTATTGAAGAACAATTACAACAAGCAACTCAAAATACAAAAGATTTAGGCGACCATATCTATCGTTAATATCTACAATAGATTCAATTCAACATGCAAGAGATAATTGGTTTTTTAGGATTAGTCATAGTAATTTCTGCATCAGGCGTCATGTCACCAGGTCCATTATTTGCAGCAAATGTAATGTACGGATTACGTGAAGGAAGAATTTCAGGAATAAAAATTGCCGTAGGACATACAATTGTAGAATTTCCATTAATAGTATTATTGGGAGTAGGATTTTTTTCTATAGAAAGTGTTCCTGAAATTAGAACTATGATTACAGTTCTAGGTGCAGCAGGATTGTTTGTATTTGCATTTTTACAAATTAGAACAGTGACAAAACAGGAATTTAGTTTAGAAACAAAATCAGGTCAAGGACCATTTGTAGCAGGAATTCTTCTCAGTGCATTAAATCCATTTTTTATTATCTGGTGGTTAACGATTGGTTTAGTATTAATTTCAGAATCAATACAAATTTTTGGAATTTTTGGAATTATTGTTTTATTCATATTTCATATTTGGATGGATTATGCATGGCTATTCACTATTGCAACTTTTTCTTCAAAAGCAAAAAATTATCTCTCGAAAAGAAATTTCAAGATTATAATTATTGGATTGAGTATAGTGCTAATCTATTTTGGAATAGAATTTTTATTAAAATTATAATTATTTTGAGATATCAATCTCAATGGTAGAAACATTACGTGTTTTTCCATCACGAGATTCTAATGCATCAGAAGATATTCTCACATCAGATATTCTATAACCAATAGAATGCATACGTTTCATAATGAATTGAGATACATCTACAGCTTGAGTAATACGTTGACCTCTTGCCTTTATTGTAACAGTAGGTAAAGTCGATAATTGAGTTAATGTTGAATTGACATATGTTACCAAAGGTTTTACTCCTACCAAGATTAATTTTCGCGTAGGTTTTTCATTTGGACTAAATGGTTTTTTTTCAGATTTTGTTTCTGGTTCTGGTGTACTAGCAGGTTCTGGTGTACTAGCAGGTTCTGGTGTACTAGCAGGTTCTGGTGTACTAGCAGGTTCTGGTGTACTAGCAGGTT
>Ga0208410_1000996_pt1 | contig 15277 bp, 11 predicted proteins | sample ETN02SmetaG_3_FD_185787 | JGI IMG/M metagenome (GOLD analysis project Ga0208410, IMG submission 185787) | Marine microbial and viral communities from oxygen minimum zone, Eastern Pacific Ocean - ETNP2014F10-02SV257 (SPAdes) (version 2) | ecosystem: Environmental > Aquatic > Marine > Oceanic ... | reverse complement strand
TAGATGGAATTGAAGAGTTTGTTTCTGGTTTAACTAAATCAGCTTCGATTGATTTCGTGTCTAGAATTTCTGAGTTCAATCTTTGTTTTAAGCTAACAATTTGATTTCTCAAATTAGAGTTTTCAATTTCTAATTTATCTAATTTCGATTCAAACTCTTTCTCAATATCTGTAACCTGATTAGTAATTCTATCAATAGTTGAAATCAAATCGGAGGTTGTTGCCATGTAAATAGAGCCAGCATCTTTTTTCTGGATGACGTGGTTAGATTGCTCTACAGGAGTGCGGTCAACTAACCCATTTAAATTAGTTCTTTCATTTTCTGATTTGATTACAACACCCATATCTAAGAAAAAAGTGTCGCCATTAGTTTCCTGACAAAAAATATCAGAAAATAAACAAATTAAAATAATATATAAATATCTATACATACTTAAAGATCTACTGATATTCTTCCCAATCAATTACATAAGAGTAACCAATAAATGAACCAAAGTCTTGCGGGACATATAATTCAAATTTTCCAAGGGCCCCAGGCAATAAACTAGCGTCAGAAACAATACCACTATCAAAAGTGTTATAAGAACCCTGAATAAAGGTCGTTAAAGTTCGAGTTTCGCCGCTCCAATTTTTCCTGAACACAAAATCCATTTTAACAAAATCTGCTCTGCGGCCACCAATATTCTTAATCTCACCATTAAAAACAACATTACCCTGACTATCTTTCTTTTCAGAAATATTGCCCATAAGAACACAATTAGCAGAAAATTTTTCTCCAGCATCCCTGCTAGAAACGTTTGATGAAGTATATTTAGGGACTGTTAATTTTGGCATAGGAGGAGGCGCATAACTTTCTCGAATCTGCTCAGGAACATATTCTTGCTGATCCTCTGTAATGACATTATCAACAATTCGCACTACCTCATCTCTTTTAATAATTAAATACCCGACCAACGTTTCTACCTTTAAAGACTTGTCATCTTGGTAAACAATTTTGCCGAAAACAGTACTACCATTTTTTAAAATAATTTCTTTTGAGTAAATAGTTAATGGGTTAATCCACATTTTACTCAAAGCTTTTAAGTCATCCATTTCGCGACTAAGGTGCTTGAATTCAGCAGTTAATTTTTTTATTTCAAAGTTTAATTCATTTAAAATAAAATCGTTAGATGCTCCACCACTAGCATCAGCGGTTTGAGGAACTGGAACAGGTGCGGAAGCTGGCTGGATTGTATTTGCTTCTGTAGCTAGATTGGCTGTCTTAGTAACTACTTCAGCCGCAACACTAGAAGAGCCTATTTTTACTTCTAAGTTATCAATATCCCCTTCTACATTGATTGACTGTTCATGAATTACATCATCTTTTTGGACAACCTGAAGAGTATACTTACCTTTTAAGACTCTTTTTAGTTTGAAAGAACCTTTTCTGTCGGTTTTGTCATCATAATCTTTTACGCCTTCAGTGAGTTTAATGTGTGCCTTACCATTAGCACCTTCAACTACACCTTCAACAGTGTACTTATCTGCAGCAAAAGACACAGAGTGCCCAAAAAGCAACAGAACATACAGCGAGCATACAACTCGCCTAATAAAGCTCAATTGTGATCTCATTTCTTACCTCGGATATTTTAAGTCACTTAGCATCTTACAATGCAGAGTGGGAGCAATTTTACTTAATAATCAATCACGTGTCAAGAAATTATAAATTATTAATATATTGTCCATTTAATAGACGAAGTGGATATGATTTTATTTCCAAAATGAATCTAATTTATTTTTACGGTTTTTTGCTTTTTTATAGTTTTCTTCTACTTCATCTTTAATATTTTCATCTAATTCTAATGATAAGGATTTCTCATATGATTCAAGTATAAGATCAAATTCAGTATCACCCAATTTTGTATATGAAACAGCAATCCAATAAAATGGCTCTCCTTTTTTAGGGAAGATGGAAGATGCTTTTGAGAACTTTTCAATAGCATCCCAAATACCATTCTTATTACCTCTTTTTATTAGCACTCTCCCTTCAGCTATTGTTAAACCATATTGAGAATCTTTATTATCCCTATTAATTGATATAGATTTTTTAAAATGCTTAACAGCTAAAGGCAATTCATTACTATTTAGGTAATTCTTAGCAACATTATTATTTGCAATAACTATTGCATCATTAATGCTTTGATTGTTTTTATTAACTGAAAGCAAAGAATCTTCTATGGCAATTAATGCATTAGGATCTTCTAAACTTAATTTTTTATAGTTTATACCTGCACAGCTAAATAATTGTAAAACTATAATTGTTAAAAAAAGGAAGTTAACCTCAATATATTTTTTCATTTTACCTCAACCATATATACGTTACAGCAGCATTCTTTCTACCAAAATCTAAATCATGAGGTTGGTCACATTCACTCCTCATATTAACAGCTTTTTTATTAAACATATCATAATCCTCACCATAAATAACTTCTTTAAATCTTCCTTCTTGGTCATCGCACCACTCTCTTACAGTTTGTCGCAACCTACCAGAACCATGACCTGTAATTACTTTAATAGCTTTTGTTTTGTTCTCAAAAGAACACTGACTGACTGTTGTTTCCAAAATTGTCATTGCTTCATCAGGAGAATTTCCACTATGCCCTATATCCAAAATTTTTAAATATCTCTGCTTCATAGTAGATAAATTTTAATATGTTCTATATAACTATTTAACCTATTTATTTAATTACATTATGAAAAAAATAATATTGGGACGGACAAACCAAGAAGTGTCAATAATAAGCCTTGGTGCATGGTCACACGGTAAGCAGAATACTAATGGCGGATCAAATGTTGGGTGGGCTAATCAAACTGATCAAGATTCCAAAAATGCATTATTAAAATCATTTTCTTTAGGCTTAAACCATTGGGATACCGCTGATGTATATGGAGAAGGGCACTCGGAAAAAATTATTGGCTCTATGTGGGATGAAATTTCAAGAAAAGAAATATTTCTTGCCACAAAAGTAGGTTGGGATAAAGGGCCAAATAAAAACTGGTACGATCCAGATTATATGAGTTCGAAAATGCACCAATCTTTAAAAAATCTTAAAACAGAATGCATAGACCTTCTTTATTTACACCACTGCAATTTTGGAAAAAATGATGAACACCTTGATGAAGCAATAGAACAAATATCTAGATTCAAAGAAGAAGGCAAAACACGTTTTATAGGTCTTTCTGATTGGTCAGCAAAGAGGATTATGAAATTTATTAATCATGTAAACCCAGACGTAGTGCAACCATTATATAACGTAAATGATATTGAATACGAATTGTCAGGTTTAAAAAACTATGTAAAGATAAATAATCTTGGTGTTTGTTTTTTTTCACCTATTAAACATGGTATACTTACAGGTAAATACGATGCAATCCCTAATTTCCCAAAAGGTGATTTCAGAAAAACTGTTAAAGAGTTCAAAAATATTGACTTTATAAAAAAAATGAAAACTAATCGAGAAAAAATCGAAGCTAGGTTCCCACAAATTAAAAATGAAGCCATAATGCATGCATTACTTGGAGCGATTCTCTACGATAACCCTACTGGTTGCGCTCTTTTAGGTCAAAGAAATGAAGATCAAGCCATATCAGCAGGAAAACTAGGTAAAGAGATGAGCAAGGAAGATGCTATTTGGGTCTTATCATTATATAGGAGTTAAAATTGAGTGTTTTTGAAAAACTAGAGACGTTTGCTTATAGAAATATTGTCGTACCACTGCAAGGCAGTACAACATTTGATTTTGTTAACGAGCACTATAGTAAAGGGATGAAAGTTCTAGATTTTGGTTGCGGTACTGGTTCAAATTCAAAATTATTTCATTCAGAGGATTATATTGGCTCTGAGGTAGATATGAGCAGAGTAGAAAGTTCTAGAGAAAGATACCCAAAATATAAATTTGAAAAAATTCCAATAATTAGTTCTCCCAAAAACATGCTGCCTTGGAAAGATAATTCATTTGACATGATTTTTGTTTCATTATGCCTTCATCATATTAATGCGGAATCTTGCAAACTTATATTCAAAGAGTTCCGAAGAGTTTTAAAGAGTGATGGCAAAATACTAGGAATAGAACCAGCATTAATTGATGGGAAATATTTTTCTAATATTTTAATGAATATTCTAGATGCAGGAGATTATATACTACCGCTTAATAAATACAAAAATATGTATCAAAGCGAATCCTTTAAAACAAATCATATTAATATAGTAAAAACCTTTGGATATAATCTTTGGCAATATAGCTCAGTCGCAGTCGGGGATAAATCAACTGAATTCAAGAATGATAAAACACCTATTAGAAAGATTACTAAACCAATTCATTTAGCAGGATTATACGGGAAATGGGTGATTTTAATTTTTGTTATTTATACTACGATTAACTTTCTAATCAATATGTTCAGTAGCGTGTAATGAAAAAGCAGGAATAGTGGCATCAAATATTTCCTCTGAATTCAGTTTCATTTGATAAGCTCCACTCATCATTCCGAATGGTGTTTTTAAAGGACAAAAGCTAGAGTACTCGAAATTTTCATTAGGCTTAATTAGTGGCTGCAAACCAATTACACCAGGACCCCGGACCTCTTCAACATTACCATCCCCATCTTGAATATGCCAATATCTAGATAACAATTGAACCTCAGAATCACTATTATTTTTTATTTCAACATCATAAGAAAACAAAAAAATTGAATTTTCAGGTGATGATCTATTTTTAATAAAGTGTGAAATTGCTTTAATTTTAATATTATTGTTTTTTATAGACATAAATTCAATAGTGTTAAATTAAGGTAAGAAATTTTTATTATGACTGAAAACAAAAGTTTATTATCAACTATTTTAATAATCATTGTTGTTGGACTTTGTTTCTACTGGTTTCGTCAAGTAGGTCCTGGTGATATAGGGTCTCCTGATATTTCAAAAACTGATATTCTAGAGCACATAAAGTTTTTGTCTGATGATAAAAGAGCTGGTAGATACCCTGGGACTAGACAATCAAGAGATGTCATTGCATATTTAATAAATCAGTTAAAAACATACGGTGTTCAACCAGCTGGCGAAGGTGGGTCTTTTAAACAAACTTTCAGCATTCTTGACAGTGTCAAAATTGGAAAAAATAATTCATTAAAATTAAATGACAGACCCCTAAGGATAGAAGAAGATTATATCCCTCTCTGGTTTTCAGGAAATGCAAGTTTATCAAGCCAGATTGTTTTTGCAGGCTATGGTATAAATATGATTACCGACTCTTTGGTGTGGAATGATTATAAAGGTTTAGATGTAGATGGTAAATGGGTGATGGTGATGCGACATAGCCCAGAAAGAGAAAATCCTCATAGCCCCTTTGCCCCACATTCTGATTTACATAAAAAAATGATTGAAGCTAGAGATCGTGGAGCAGCTGGAATTATTTTTATTTCTCAAATTGAAGATTCAACTTTAATACCATTTAAATACATACCTGGCTACTCAAAATCTGGTATTCCTGCAATTCATATATCTAATAATATTGCGGATGGCATTTTAAAGACCGTTGGAAGCTCAAGAGCAATAATCCAAAATAAAATGGGAAAAAATTTAAAGCCTGAAACATTACGATTCCCAGAAATTATAATATCAGCAAATGTAGAATTAAAAGATATTTATTCAAGAGCCGCCAACGTAGTTGGAAAAGTTATAAGTAGAAATCATAAATATCGTGATGAGTTCATTGTTATTGGTGCACATTTTGATCACCTCGGGTATGGAGGCCCAGGATCTGGATCACTTAAGCCTGATACTAGCGCAATACATAATGGTGCCAATGATAATGCATCTGGGACTGCAGGGCTGCTTGAGCTTGCTCACAAGCTTCAACAAAATAGACAATTGCTAAAAAGAAGCGTTCTTCTAATTGCTTTTGATGCAGAAGAAAAAGGTTTATTGGGATCAAAATATTTTGTTCAAAATCCAACAATAGAAAAAAGTAATATAGTAACAATGATAAATATGGACATGATTGGGAAAATGCAAGACTCTACTTTAATTATAGGTGGCGTTGGCACCTCTCCAATGTTCGAGCCAATGCTCGACTCGCTTTCAAAAGATTCAGGGTTAAAATTTGAATTTAATCAAGCGGGATATGGACCAAGTGACCACGCAAGTTTTTACTCAGAAAATATCCCTGTTCTTTTCTTTTTCACGGGAGATTTTGAAAGCCTCTACCACTTACCTGAAGACGATTGGCAAACTATAAACACACAAGGTGAAAGACAAATCCTTGATGTTATATATGATCTAACGATTAAAATTAGTAGAGAAAATTCAAAACCTATGTTTACCCTTTCTGGACCAAAAAAGCAAAAAACTCAAAGAACCAATCAAAAAGTAAAATTAGGAATCATACCACATTATGGTGGCACAGTCCAAGGTCTTAAAGTAGATAAAATCTATGATCCTAATGGCCCAGCAGCAAAAGCAGGTATAAAATCAGGTGATATAATTAAATCAATAAACAAAAAGCCTGTTAATGATATTTATGAGTATATGAAGAGAATGGAATCAATAAAAAAAGGTGAATCTATTAGTGTAGATATAAAAAGAGATGAAAAGATAATTATGCTTACTGTAAGATTTTAGTCAGTCCACTAATCTCGCTTTGACTGAGCATCTCTAAGAGCATCTAGAGTTTTCCCCCCAAGTCTCCCATCTATTTCTAGATTATAGCCATTTGCATTTAAAGCTTTTTGCAAATCACTAACAGATCTATTATCTAATGGATCAAAATTTTCAATAACATAGTTTAATCTATTTTCAACATTCGAATGAAGATAACTAGATCTCTCTCTAATTTTTTCAGTTAGACCAAGCACTGCCATCACATAATTATCAGAGTGGTTATACGCCCAAACTGATTTCCATATGTCTCCCCCTTTAGAATAATTACTACTACCAGGAATGTACCCGTTTTTTATTAAATAATTAGCTATGCTACCTAAAACATCAGGCCAGTCATGCGGCCTTCTGACACCATCATTATCAAAATCAACAGAATATCTATTAAAACTAGATGGAATAAACTGGCCAAAACCAAAAGCTCCAGCATAAGAGCCCTCGATACTTTGTGGATCAACATTATCTTTAAAACAATATTCTAGATAAGAAGCTAATTCCTTTGATGCCCATTTAGCTCTTTTAGGCATTTCATGAATTTGTGTATATAATGAATTAAAAACAGTGAAGCCTTTATAATGCTTACCATAATTACTTTCAATTCCAGCAATACTTAAAATTATAAAAGGGTCTACATTATATCTTTCTGCTACCTGCATGATTAAATCTTTATTTTCACTATAAAATTTTACACCGGCAACAATTCGAGATTCTTTAATAAATAATTTCTTATACTGCTCCCAGGATTTTTTTTCATAAGGCTTAGCAAAACGCTCAGGTATTTCCATATGCTTCTCAATAGAAGAACTTTTAAAAACATCATTTAAAAAAGAAACTGGGACAGCTTTCTTGTTTATTTTTTCTAGAACTAATTGGTAGGCTAAGTCAACAGATATATCATTCTCTGCAAAGACCATATTTGTAATAATAAATGTAAAAAGAGCTTTGTGTATCATCTCTTATTTTACGTAAAGAAGTTTAATGCTGTTATCAATATTTTCTGATTTTAATCTACAAAAATAAATTCCGGTACTTAAATCATGCCCAAAATCATTTTTCCCATCCCAAACTAAGGTGTTAAGCCCTCTAGTATAATATTGATTTCTAAATGTTCGAACTGTCTCCCCTAAAATGTTAACAATAGCCAAATTAGCTTGGCTTACACCTGCAAGCGAAAAAACAATTTTCACATGTGAATTAAATGGATTTGGAAAAGCAGAATGCAAAGAAAACTTATAAGGATAGTTTTCATCATCTAATAAATTTAATTCTTCAGAAATACTATTTAAATACCCAGGAGTCCCATTACCATTGGAAAAGCTCCATGATGTAGCAAATTCATTTAAAGAATCTGGATGGATAAGTTCAAGAGTTGGTCCATTTCCATCAGGTTCTGTAGGCCAAGGAGAAACATCATCATACTCAACTCTATCAATTAACCGATCTGAAAAATCATATAAACTTATTTCTTCTCCGCCACCGCTTAATCCAAAATCAAATGAACCATATAGATTTTGCACATCTGGAAAAATATCAGAAAACGGTACAGTATCCTGAGCTAAAACAATGTAATCACCTGGTTCTATACTTGAATATGCTGGGAATGTGAATCTATGGTCTGGGTCTTCATCTGTGAAATACCACCCATCAAGGTCAACTGACTGGCTCCCATTATTATATATTTCAATCCAATCACCAGTGTCGAACTGATCTGAACTATTATAATTTATTTCATTAATAACTAGGTTTACTGTATCTCCACCAGCTAGTTCTTCAAATAATGCAGTTATCATAGAATTATTAGAAATTTGAACTTTGATTTTTGATGTAGAGTCAGGGTATTGAGCCCAACCTATAAACCTGTATCCTTCTTCAGCTATGGCTTCTATTTCAATTGGGACACCTGAATAATAATACCCAGTCCAAGGATATGATTCTAGATCAATTGTATTAACCTTAATGTCGCCTCCTAGACTTGAAATAAACGTTACCAAAGCAGGACTAGATAAATCAAAAAAACTTGCTAAATGTTGCCTAATATATAAAGACCTGTTATTAGCAAAATTTTCTAAAATTCCAATATGATAATTCCAATCTTGTGCTGAACCAGGCCACTTTTCATGATGGATAGGTATTATATCTTCAATATGAGAAGACATCTCATCTATTCGCTCATTCAAAAATCCTGGTTTAAAAACAGTATTAAGCCTATCACAAAAAATATTCACAAAACGATCTCTATAATTCTGATTTTCAAAAAGTTTTCTAAGTAAAAATGTAGACCATGGTGGATTTGGCCATTCAGGGCCATTAGGCTCTACTGCAAATTGCAAAGTGTTTACATCATAACCCAATCCCATCCATGGAATACCAAAACCAAAATCAGTATCATATAATACCCATCGCCATTTACCATCAGTCGATTGGGGTCTCCAATATTTAATATTGTTCCCTGGCCAATCTCTATTATCAATAAAAATTTGTGCAATGTTATAATCGATATGATTATCAATATCAATCCACTTTGATAGCGAATCAAAAACAACTGGGTCTGTCATATCAGATTGATTTACATAATCAACTAATGAATTATAATTATCAATAGATCCTTCATTCGCCCATTGTACCTCAATTAAGTCTATTTCATCAGGGTCAACTGGATGGTGAGCAGCGATAAAATGTTCATTTACTTTTTCTCTAAGATTATATAGTCCCCAAAACTCACCATTTAAATACACCAGCATTGGCCGATAAGCTTGAACATCAAGGTCTACATCATGAAAGATGCTAGTCATAAATCCATCTCTAAGCATTGTGAAATTCCAATCGTTCCCAGAATTACGCAATACTAGAGACTGAAAATATTCTAATTCTAATCCCGGGAAAAAACGATAATTGAATTCTGAGGCTCCATATTGGTTCCTTGCAAAAAGAGACATAGACTTCTGTGACTGCCCCCTGCTCCACCCACCAAAGATTTTTACACCTGCGGGAGAAGAAAAATAGGTTCCATCTGTCTCTAGTACTTCAATAAAAATAGGCTTCTCCCAATCTTCCCAAAAATTCGCACCGAAATGAGGATAATCTTCAGACGCATTCGGGCCCATTTCATATATACCAGTATTATAATCGAAAAAATTATCAGGGTCAGTTGATAAAAAGATTGTAGGGAAATCGTTATCCCCACTTTCTAAAATAAAAGTTGCCGTTTTAATTAGAGAACTTATCCAACCAGTTTTAAAACTAGCCGCCTTTAATACTCTGTTCCCTTGAATCAAAATTGGATTATTAGTATACAAAAATGAATTAATAGTCGGCTCAGAACCATCTAATGTATAATAAATATCGCTATTATCATCAGTAGTGCTTATCGAAACAGGTAGTATATCAGTATTGTAAAACCCAGATTCTTGTGAAAATGCAATATCACTTAAAACCCCTAAAACAGCTTCATCGCCATTTGGATTCCCTGGAGAAGGCTCTAAAAACAAGCCATAATCTTCACCATCATTTATTCTACCAATTGATACATCAGGCTGGAGAATTCCGGTAAAAATAGAATCAACTAAAACACTGTCTGAATCAGTCACCAAAACAGTCTCCCCGCTTGAACTAATTTTAAAATTAGTGTGGAGGATTGAAAGGGGTAAATTTATTTCTTCAGCTATATCTGGAGTATTCCCAGACTGAGAGTTTCTGCCTAAAGTAAAAAAAGGAATACATGATAGATCCGAAGAATTACTATTAAAATTATGAACTTGAATTGCTAATACATTCTGCCCTTCATTAATCCAAGCTATAGTTGAATCAACCCAAAAAAGAGATGGTTCTCCGCCATTTATCATTTCTGCTTCACGCCATGTTACTGTACCTTGATTGAATGCGGGTGGAATACCTTCAATATTATCTCTAGCAAACTCGTTACCATTTAAATAAGCTACAAAACCATCATCATAATCAATATGAAATGCTAACTTTTTAATTTGCTCAAAATCTGTTATTGAAAAAGGCTTAACAAGGTAAACAGAAATTGTATTAGAGACTTGAGTATTATCATCACCATCACCGTATCCAAAACCACTTGGGCCAATACTCCAACTACTAGAGTTGAAATTTACCTGATTCCAATTTGATGGTGGCTCCTGGTTTGCAACATAATAATACCATGAATCTCCTAAATCTATAATAGTCTCCCACTCTGATATGATATCAACACGGTCTTTATTAGAAGCCATTATCATTAAAAAATCACCTGGTTCTAATATTACATTCGGAATTCGCCACTTAAATGGATCTTCGACGTCATCTGATAATCCCCAATTATTAAGTGATATACTGTTAGATGCAGAGTTATACAACTCAATCCAATCAGGCGTATCTCCGTCTTCATCGAAGTAGGTATTTTGATTTAAAGATACTAATTCATTTAGTTGTACATTTTGAGAAGTAGAAAATGAAAGAACTATAAATGAAAATATAATTTTTTTAAACATTAAAGCTTTCTACTTATTATAAGACAGCCCAAACCCAAATTGAAACAACGGATCATAATTAGTATCACCATAATTAATTGGTATCTGCTTCATAGACTTGGGCCAGGTCATAGATAATGTACCTGTGAAATCAAAATCTCCAAACATAACATCTGATATACCTAACCCTTCAGTCCCCGGAAGCCAAGCTGCTATGAATGCATCACTATCAACTATTACTTCATTAATGATCATCGGCCGACCAGATATCAATATTACCACATGCGGTAAATTAGAATTTTTCACTTTTTTTAATAGTTTGAGATCCTCATCTGAAAGGTGAAGAGAATCTCTATCACCAACCCCCTCTGAATATGGCTTTTCTCCAATAACAACCACAACTACATCTGAGCGTGATAAATCACTACCATCTTTAGAATAATGAATACTATTTGAATCGGCAACAGCAGATTTAAACGCGTCTAAAATCGTTGTCCCAGGCGTAATATCTCCGGATCCACCTTGCCAATGAATTGTCCAACCACCAGACTGATATCCGATGTTATCTGCATGCTCACCTACCAATGTGATTTTACTATTATTCTTATCTAAAGGAAGAATTCCCCCTTTATTCTTTAAAAGAACTAAAGATTTACGAACACTCTTCCTAGCTAAGTCTCTATGTTTTTTTGAACCAACAACATTAGTATTTTTTGGAGATTTAATTGGATTATCAAAAAGGCCTATTTTCTTTTTTATTTTTAATATCCTTGATACAGCATCATCAATTCTTTCCATCGGGATACTACCTTCTTTAACCGCCTCTATTGCCAATCGTATGAAGTCATCATAAGAATTATCATCAGGATTAAGACTCCCTGGGACCATATTCATATCAATCCCCGCATTAATGGATTGAATTATGCAGGTTTTATAATCTTTATCTATTTCGTTAATCCCAGCCCAATCAGAAATAACTATTCCCTCAAATTTTAATTCATTTCTAAGCACATCATTAATTAAATATTTATGGCCATGGAGTTTTTGTCCTTTCCAGCTATTGTAAGAGACCATAATACTTCCTACTCCCATTTTTATAGACTCTTCAAATGGTTTAATATATTTATTTCTTAATTCTTCCTCATCTAAAACGACATCCCCACGATCAATCTTATACCAATTAGTTCCCGTTCCAAATACAGTATTACCATCCCCAACGAAATGTTTTGCGCAAGCAAGTACAGAATTTTTATTTAAGGTCCTCCCCTGATATCCTATTGTTGAAGCAACTCCAAGCTCAGTTACTATGTCTGAATCTTCAGAATAACTCTCATAGGTCCTTCCCCACCTTTCATCTTGCGCTACTGCAACACAAGGAGCAAACGTCCAGTCTAATCCAGTTGCCTTTACCTCCGCAGCAGTAGCCGCTGCAATCTCTTGAACCAATGCTTTGTCATCCATGCAACCAAGTCCAATATTGTGAGGGAACATGGTTGCACCTAAAACATTATTATGCCCGTGAACTGCATCAATACCATATATTAATGGGATTTTAAGTCTTGTTTTTAAAGCTTCCTGTTGAAAACCATTATATAATTCAACCCAAGAAGATGGCTGATTTGTTGGTGGCGTGGACCCTCCTCCGCTAAGGATTGATCCTAAAAAATATTTTTTAATATCAGATTTATCTGCTAGATAACGATAATCAACTTGAGTCATTTGACCAATTTTTTCTTCAAGAGTCATAGAAGAAACTAACTTGCTTACTTCACCATCAATAGAACTACATGACATGATTTGAAATAAAAAAACAGAAATTATTGTTTTTGTTAGTTTGTTATTTAATAAGCATGATTTTTTCATATGAACTATCTCCATTAATAATTAGGTGAATTAAATAAGTTCCAGATGAGTATAAATTTGCATCCCATTTAAATTCTGTTTTCCCGGGCAAAGCAATGCCATTGAATACGGTTTCAACTTTTCTACCATTTATATCAAATATTTCTATAAGCACATAACTTTTTACATTACTAATTATAGGAATCGAAATATTATTATTAAATGGATTCGGATATGGTTTTTGAAGTGAAAATTCTTTTGCTACATTTGTGTCATTTGAAAGTGAGTTTTCAAGAACAACCTCAATACCATTTATAAATGTCCCAGCAGCTCCGTATCCCACACCATATATGTCTGCAGATAAATGAATGTCTAACACCCCATCTAGAACCTCAATGTTATCAAAATTAATATTATATAAAGAAAAAGCTGGGACATGATCAAGGACGTCAAGCCCATCAACCTTCAGATTACCTTCAACAAAAATATCAAAAACTCTATCTCCCGCATTATCATAATGATTTTCAGAAAAAGATAAAACCAATGAATAGATACCAGGCTTGACTCTAATTTTATAGAGTGCAACCCTATTTAATGACGATCTATAAATATCATCATTATCAGTATTTTGAATGTCTATGTCATCACTAACAAATTGAAAATTACCTGCAACGTGGCCATATTCTTTATCGGGCCCCCAAATCTGATCTTGTAAAAAATCTCCACTATGCCCGCCACCAGTATTAATCTTTATAGTGTCTCCCAAAGGCTGAGGGATATCAATCCAAACTATATTAGTACTCGCAATATTATCACTGTCATCTTGAGCATTAAATATCCCCATAGCAGTAGAACTTAAATTGAATTGGTCCATTGTAAGATCAACAGTTCTTTGATCATTATGCATCAATGCATTTGTAAAAGAAACACCTGATAAACTATAATTGTTTAACTCAACACCACTGGACTCATCGATTTCTTCACTATATCTGACAGTCAAAATATTTTCATTTTGCCTAGCCCAAAGAGCTTTTGGCGGATGATTATCTACATAGCCAATATTATCTTCATCTGTAAGACATAAGATTAAGTTACCATTTTCGAAATGAATATTCTCATCAATGAAAAGCGATTGATTTCCTCCCCAAGTATGGTCATCGCTTTTTTCCCATCTATTATAGTCAAAAGTATCAAAATCATCTTTCCAAGAAAATGTAAAATTAGATTCAGTGCCACTATCACCCATCCCAGGCGTATATGCTGAATAACTAACATAATCATAAAAAGAGAATCTTGGTAAAATTTCAGAGTTCCACGCCCCAACCCAATCTGCATAAACTGGATTCCATATATTCATCATAATTTTTTGTGATACATAAAGAGAATCTATATGAGAACCTGTTTGCCGATATACCTCTTCATTATCAATAAACCAAGCTACATAATCAGGTGTCCATTCAAAGCTATAAGTATGAAAATTTAGGTGTGGATTAAAATCTACATAGTGCTGTCTAATATGTGAATCTTGCCCTCTTGTGATAGTATTAAAATCAACAACATTATGATAAACACCTAAGACTTCTACGTCTATCTCAGCCCAAGGTGTATTAGGATTGTCATCATTATAAGTGAAGAAGGATGATACTAAACCATCACCCTGAGCTGGCTTAAAACGAGCATCAAACCTTCCATAAAGAAAAGAGTCTAAGGTCCGCAATTCCGCTCCTCGATACTGCTGGCAATAAAGAACATTGAATAATATGGAGGCAATAAAAATAAACTTCATGACTAATTTAATTTTGAACCATAATCTAACCTATCATCCGATGTTATAATCGGAAATGAAGGGACAATAAAAGGATATGCAAGACCTCTTTCTGACGCAAGCATGTCTGTAGATGTTATAGTAATATTCTCAAACATATCTGTATTTATCTTAATAATATTTGAATACTTATTCTGTAAATGGTCTATTACTTTATTATCTAAATTGTATTTGTTATTGGTTTCTAATTTTTCCTCAAGTTTTAATGAAGACATAAACCTTTTACTTGAATAAGCATCGCGCCACATGTCCACATTTGTTTTCACTCTAATATCTTTATCTAAATCTTTATCATAACATTTTTTATTTAGCTCAACATCTCTGATTAAATCAGCTAGTGATAATTTTAACTCTTCTCTGAATTTACCTTCGCTTATTTTCCGTTTTCTAAAAACCAAAGGATGTGATTTTATTAATCGGTTTAATTTTTCAACTGTTATTTTTTCATTAT
>Ga0208410_1000994_pt1 | contig 15296 bp, 16 predicted proteins | sample ETN02SmetaG_3_FD_185787 | JGI IMG/M metagenome (GOLD analysis project Ga0208410, IMG submission 185787) | Marine microbial and viral communities from oxygen minimum zone, Eastern Pacific Ocean - ETNP2014F10-02SV257 (SPAdes) (version 2) | ecosystem: Environmental > Aquatic > Marine > Oceanic ... | reverse complement strand
CAATTATTGGTGTTGATGACTTAGAGCAATCAATAAAGTTTTATCGAGATTTAATTGGATTATCGGTAAGCGATATTTTTGATTGGAGCGGCAAAGATTTTGAAAACATTTGGCACTTGCCTTCAGGATCATATGCATCTGGATCTTTTTGCGAACTAAAAGGCTGCAATGTAGGCAGAGTTTTGCTTCTTGATTTCAAAGCAAAAAATAAGGAGTTGATTAGACCAAAAAATACCTCTCGTGCATATGGACTCTTTAATCTAAATTTTTATACAGATGATATTGAATCAGATACAAAAAAATTTGAAGAGAAAGGTTATCAGATTTGGTCTAAGCCAACATATTATGAAATGTCAGAAGGGCAAGGTTCACCAACTGAGGTTATATTTGATGGACCTGATAATGTTGCTATCAACTTAGTTGAATTGACAGACGATGATCCTACATCAAAAGTGGGACAAATGAAGATCTATACTCAGCAACACGGGCGAACGCCAACTGGATTAACACCTGTTGTTACATCTGCACACACGACAAGGAATATTGATCTTGCGGTTGAGTTTCATAGAAAGGTTTTACAAAACGATCTATTGATTGATGAAATTTTATCAAGTGAAGAGCAGAACGATTTTCTTCAGCTACCAAACGATGCCAAAACAGCAGTCAAATTCATGCAGGGCAATCATATGTTTGGAAAAATTGCTTTATCACAACCCATAAATTATGACTGTCATGATATGGTCCCAGATGGCATTGCACCCAATATTGGTTATATTGCCCAAGCATTTGAGGTTAAAGATCTTAGGATTTCAGAAAATGCAATCACAGAGCTAAACTGTGAAATATATAAACAAAGACAATTGGTTGATTTTCCAGGATTGGGAAAAGTTGAAATTATAATAGTCAGAAGTCCAGGATCAGGTGCATTGCAAATCATTTTTCAGCAAATGAATCTATAAAAAACGGATTAAATTCTTTATTGTTTTTACGGAAATTGACAGCATCCTGTCGATTGTTTAACCTATGTTCTCTCTAAAATATTGATTACAACTAAGGGGAATAAATATGGCCAATCAAATGGGCGATGCATCTGAAGGAAGACCTTCAGGAAAGGGTAAGCCTCTCAATTCCATAGAGCATAAAACATCCAAACCTGCTAAGGCATGGATAAAAAAGGAATTGGCTCAACAGCAAAAAAGATTCAAACAAATTTTGCAAGATATGGAAGATCTGACACCAAAGAGGAATAAATGGTACGCAGAATTCTTAGAGACAGTCTCTACTCGCGGAACCAATATCGATGGCGATACAAGAGCAGTGGTTGCAAAGAAAGATTTGCCTAAGCCACCTAGAAGAAAGCACAAAGTTACTTATGAGGCAAAAGACCTCAAAGGCTTTGATCATTAATTTTTTAAAAGGGGAAAAAAATGCCTAGACCACATATTGAGCCTTATGATGAAAGACCAGATCCATTCAAACGAATGACACTGCCCGGATTCGGCAAAGGTATGCACTATAAAGTACTCAGCATGGATACAGATACTGGCGCTTGCTCACTTCTTGTGAAGTTTGAAAGCGGATACAAATTGCCTCCTGGGATGAGCTATTCAGAATTAGAGATGTTCGTTGTTTCTGGTTCAGTGACTTATGGAGACACAACTTATGGAGAAGGATATTATTTTCTCATTCCTCCCGGTGTGACCATGCCAGAGATGACTGTAAAGCGAGGAGCCAAAGTAATAATGTTCTATAACTATGGAGAGCCAAGTTTTATTTCATCCGATGAAGATCATCCTCTTGCCGAAAGAGAACGTTTGTCGATTATCAATTCAATGGAAGATATTGCCTGGATGCCAGGGAATAGGATTGTCCCATCCGTTGCCTCTGGATGCATGCTTAAACTGCTGAAATATGATATTCATACTGAAGCACATACATTTCTTTATTGCATGACCCCGGGATTCTCCCAAGATAATATTTCTTACCACGATTGCTGTGAAGAGTCATATCACATATGGGGAACATCATGGATGATGCAGTTTGGAGATCTACCTACAGGCGGATATTTCTGGAGGCCTCCTTATATTAATCATGGGGCATTTGCCAGCAAGAATGGAATCATTGCCATTGGAAGAACGGATGCACATTTGCATAACTACTTCCATCACAATCCATGGACGAATCCTAAGGAAAACGCTGACAGAGCAGCAGCGAGATTGCGTCGTTTGAGACCTTCACTTTACAAATGGGTTCAGTCACCAGATGGGCACAATCACTTCACTGATTTTGAGTATCCGCACTACCACGATCACGATCACGATCACGGCTAATAGTCGGAATATAAAACAAAATGTCCGGGCCACTAAAGGGACTTAAAATACTGGAACTTACCAGTGTTGTCCTTGGGCCTTGGGCAGCGCAAATACTCGCTGATATGGGTGCTGAAGTCATAAAGGTTGAGGCACCTTTTGGAGACAGTAATAGGCAATTGGGTGCTTCGAGAAACCCAGGAATGGCTGCTCTTTATTTATCCAATAATCGAAACAAAAGAAGTCTAGTTCTCGATCTGAAACAAGAGAGTGCAAGAAAGGCTCTTTTTGCAATCATTAAAGACAGCGATGTTTTTCTTCACAATAATAGACCACAAGTAATGACCAAGCTGGGATTAGAATACCAGCAAATCTCTGAGGTTAATCCAAGCATTGTTTACTGCGGCACTTACGGATATGGGAAGGATGGTCCATACGGAAAGAAGGGTGCATTGGATGATTCGATTCAAGCCGTTAGTGGAATTGCAAGTTTAAATGAGCTGGTATTGGGAGAACCTAGGTATTTACCCACAGTTGTTGCTGATAAAACAACAGCCATCACCGTTGTTTACTCAATTCTTGCAGCATTGTTTCACAGAGAAAGGACGGGTGAAGGGCAAGAGATAGAAGTTCCAATGTTTGAATCAATGGTTTTTTTCACAATGGCAGAGCACATTTGGGGAGAAATATTTGAACCATCATTGGGTCCTGCAGGCTATACCAGATTAATGTCTCATCATCGAAAGCCTTACAAAACAAAAGATGGATATATTGCTGTCTTGCCATATATGAATAATCATTGGAAAACTTTTTGCGAGAAGGGCGGTAGACCAGACTTGGTTGATGATGAGCGATTTAAAGATCTTTCATCAAGGGTGCAAAATATTGATGACACTTATTCAGAGACAGGAAAAATACTCGAAACAAAAACAACTAAAGAGTGGCTAGATATTTTTGATGACACAAAAGTGCCAGTCAATGCTGTCAATAGTCTGGATGATCTTTTTCATGATCCACATCTCAAAGAGGTAGATTTCTGGCAAGAGTATGATCATCCAACTGAAGGGAAGCTTAAAATGCCTGGCTTTCCAGCCAATTTCTCTAAAACGCCTGCAACAATCAGAAAGCATGCACCTAAATTAGGAGAGCACACAGTTGAGATCCTAAAAGAGGCAGGAATTGATGAAGAAATCATCCAAGAGATGATCTCATCTAAAGCAACATTGGTTTCTGATTAAGCTTTTTTCTGGAGAGATTTTAGTTCTTCAATCACTTCGTCAGTGTGTTTCTCAGGATCCACGTTTTTATAGTGTTTAACAATCAGACCGTCTGGGTCAATAATGAAGGACTCCCTTTTTGTGATTGTCATCATCATGAATTTACCTAAGACCCCGTAATCCACTGCAGACTCTTTTTCTATATCTGCAAGTATTGGGTAGGGGAGGCTGTATTTCTCGCTGAATTCTTTGTGCGAGTCGACATCGTCCAAACTTATGCCAAGAATTTGCGTATTAAGATCATCGAACGCAAAAATATTGTCTCTAAAGTTACATGCTTCAGTGGTGCATCCCGGTGTTCCATCTTTAGGGTAGAAGAATAGAACCACATACTTGCCCTTGTAATCTCCCAAAGTATGCCAATCACCATTCTGATCTTGAAGTTTAAATGTTGGAGCCGAGTCACCGACAGTAGGTTGTGTATTGGTATAAGCATCAGCCCATACAAAAATTGAAATGACAGCCGTCAATGACAACATTTTTAAAAATATATTCTTCATAAATGAATTCCTAAGTTCGTTGTACTACATTAGAACATATGTATTAATTAGTTTACATGGAATCTTTCGAACAGAGAACGGGTTTGGTTTTGCCTGGAGGCGGAGCAAGGGGAGCTTACCAAGTGGGTGTTTTAAAGGCGATCTCAGATATCCAAGGGAGAGTAAATAGGTCGCCCTTTTCGGTTATCAGCGGAACATCTGCTGGAGCGATTAATGCGAGTATGATCAGTAGCAGAATTGAAGATTTCCATCAATCCATTCTCAATCTTGAGGATGTTTGGATAAATTTTTCTACCGATCGAATCTATAAGACCGAAAAGTTATTCATGTTGAAGCAAAGTCTTCATTGGTTATTAACATTAATCAGTGGCGGTGTACTCACTAAAAACCCTAGATCGCTTCTGGATAACCAGCCTTTAAGAGACTTGCTTGAGGAGACAATCGATTTTGATTCCATAGAGAAAAATATCTCTTCAGGCGTTCTGGATGCTTTGATTATTACAGCTGCATCCTATGAGAAGAAACAATCGGTTTCATTTTTCTCAACGAGTAATGATGTAGATAATTGGCAGAAAGTTGGAAGATCAGGCAGGCAATCCGAGATTGATATTGACACATTGATGGCAAGTGTTGCTCTCCCTTTAATTTTTCCTGCGGTCATGATTAATGGACAATATTATGGAGATGGCGCCATGCGTCAGGAAACTCCGCTTTCTCCCGCCATTCGTTTGGGCGCAACAAATCTTCTGATTATATCTACAGAATCATCAGGAGATAATTCTAAGCAGCAATCTGGAATGGAATATCCAAATATTTCAGAAATTGGAGGATATATTCTGGATGGATTATTTTCTGGCAGTCTTTATTCAGACCTCGAGCGCTTGGATCGCATCAATCAAGTGATTGCTCGGAATGATAAACAAAAGGTTTACACAAAAACCAAAGAAATGAGACAAGTAGATTACTTAGTTATTTCTCCCTCAAAGGATATAAATCAAATTGCCATGAGTTGTTATGACGATATTCCTTTTAGTATAAGAACTCTATTTAGAGGCATCGGAATTAATAAAGACAATGATTCAGAGCTATTGAGCTTTTTATTATTTGAGTCCAGATTTTCTAAATACCTCATAGAACTTGGGTTTCAAGATGCCATGAAAAGAAAAGAAGAAATTAGTAGTTTTCTGATTGGTTAAAGCAGAAATAGAGTTGCAAGCCCAAGAAAAGTGACGAAACCCAATACATCTGTCAGTGTAGTCATCATTACCCCACTTGCTAATGCAGGATCGATACCGATCCTTTTCAATACGAAAGGAATCGTGACTCCTGCGATTGCTGATGCAAATATATTTAGTAGCATTGAGGCACCAACTATTACACCTATCTTCCAACTCGTTTGAAATATGAGAACAGCAAAGAAAGAAACAATGATCGCCCAGAAAAATCCATTGACCAGCGATACCATCATTTCTTTTGAAAGCAAGCGAAGTGCATTCGATCTTTGAATCTTACCCATTGCAATGCCTCTTATAACCAATATCAGAGTCTGATTCCCTGCTACCCCACCCATGCTGGCTACAATTGGCATCAATACAGCGAGTATAACTATTTGATCAATCGTTGATTGAAATAAGCTAACAGCTGATGCAACAACAAATGCTGTGAATAGGTTTGCACCCAGCCAAACGGCTCTTCTTTTTGAGCTGACAAGTATGGGTGCAAAGATATCGTCTTCATCATCAAGTCCTGCCATATTGAAAATTTCACTGTTGGCCTGGTCTTGGATAGCATCCACGACATCATCAACCGTTATCTCACCCAGTAATCTATCTTTTTTATCCACAACAGGAAGCGAGATTAAATCAAGATTCTGAAAGGTTGTAATAACTTGATCTGCAGATGATGAGGCGCTGATCGGGGTGATTTCACTATCCATAATTTCTTCTATGGATGTATCCGTATCCTCAGTAAAGAGGTCAATCAACTTCACTGAACCGATGTATTCATTGCTTCGGTTAATGACATAAATATAGTTTGTGTTTTCTGGAAGTTTTTCGAGAGACCTCAGATATCTAATAAGGCCTTTAATATTCAAGCCTCTTCTGATTGAAAGAATGTTTGGATTGGTTAGACCGCCTGCGGTGTCTTCATTATATGACATGACCGATTCAAGTCGGATTTGATCCTGCCTGTCTAATGCACGAATAACTTCATCTGTGATTTGATCCGGTAAGTCATTAAGAATATCTGCCAAGTCATCTAATTCAAGATCTTGCGTTGCAGCAATGATCTGGTTTGTATCCATCTCATTAATGAAGTTTTGACGGACATCTTCAACCAGTTCTTTGAGAACCTCGCCTTCATCTTCTTGATCAACCATGTGCCAAAGAATCTCTCTATTTCTTGGCTCCATGGCCTCTAATAATCGAGCAATCTCATATGGGCTAAGCGAAGAGAGCTTGCTTTTGATCCCGATTGACCTCTCTTTCTCAAGGTCATGGAGTAGTTGTGTTAGGTTCTTCTCTGTATTTGTCATTTTATTTTCTAGATTCAATTAATTTGACAAGATGAAAGAGAAAAAATCTGCTCACATCCTAAAGCTTTCTCCAAGGTATACTTTTTTGACCTGTTTATTTTCAAGGATTTGATCCGGTGTTCCATAAGCAATGGATGTTCCTTCGCTGACAATATATCCCCGGTCACAAATCCCCAATGTCTCTCTTACATTGTGATCTGTTATGAGTATCCCAATTCCATCAGATGCAAGTGATTTTATAATTCCTTGTATATCCAAAACAGAAATTGGATCAACGCCAGCAAACGGTTCATCCAGTAGTATAAATTTAGGTTCAATTGAAAGCGTTCTTGCAATCTCTACTCTTCTTCTCTCTCCTCCAGAGAGACTCATCCCTATTGTGCTCCTTATTTCATTAAGGTTGAGTTGATCAAGAAGCTTTTCAAGAATCTCCATTCTTTTTATTTGCGAAAGGCCCTTTCTCATTTCAAGCACAGCAAGTATATTCTCTTGAACTGTGAGTTTTCTGAAAACCGAGGCTTCTTGAGGTAAATACCCTATCCCAATCTTTGCTCTTTTGTGTATCGGATAATGGGTGATGTCTAAATCATCCAAAGTAATTCTTCCCTTACTGCATGAGACCAATCCAACAGTCATATAAAAAGCCGTTGTTTTCCCCGCTCCATTCGGCCCCAATAATCCAATAATCTCACCACTCTTGATATTGAAACTCAGATTGTTAACCACTTTTCTGGAGCGGTATTTTTTTTCGAGTGATTCTGCTATCAATATGCTCATGATTCTTTATTCAATTGAATTGAGAGCATTGTTTGTTCTAAATTTGATTTGATTCTCCTCGAGCGTTGCGTTAAAACCAATAGCCTCAATTGTATTGTTGTTTAGAGTAATTTTTACCTTCTTATTTGTAGCTACAGTCATCTTACTTGGGTTTATCTCTATGTATTCTGTCTCTATCAGTGATGGTCTTAGAGTCGAGTTATTTTTAATTAAGACATTACCTCTTAAAACAAGAAGATTGGCATCATCATACATCTCCCCTTTTTCTGATGATATCTCCCAATTGTTTAATTCATCAGAATAATATTCAAGGTTTACATGCTCTAATATAATTTGATCATCACCGCTTTCCGTTTTAGCTTTCTTAGAAAAAATTTTATAGGTTAGTTTCCCTTCTGTATCCGACCCAAAGAATTCTGCATTTTTAAGGCTATAGATCCTCTCACTCGATTCAAGGGATGTCTCCATTTCAATTTGATTGGTAGAAAGGTATGCAAGGTAACTTCCAGTTGCCAAGAAAAGAAGAAGGATTAATTTAAAGAAAAATCCAAACACAAACTTCTTCCTACATTAAGCCAGCCCTGAATAGATCATGAATATTCAGTGCTCCAATGACTTTATTTTCTTTAATGACGACAATTGAAGTGATCTTTTGCTCTTGAATAAGGTTCACAGCATTGTAGGCAAGGGTATCTGCAGAAACAACAAATGGATTAATGGTCATGACATCAGTCATTTTAGTGCTTTGGATATCTATGCTTGATTCAAGTGTTCTCCTTAGATCGCCGTCAGTAAAGATACCAGCCAGTTTATTGTCGCGATCCACTACAGCGGTCATTCCCAATGCTTTTTGTGACATTTCAATAAGACCTTTTGCAAGAGTATCGTCTGAATAGACAACTGGTATTTCTTCTCCAGTATGCATGATGTCGTTTATAGTGAGAAGAAGTTGTTTGCCGAGTGAACCCCCTGGATGAGATTTTGCAAAATCTTCCTTAGTGAAACCTTTCCGCTCCAGCAATGCCACGGCAAAAGCATCTCCTACCGCTAATGCATTAGTGGTGCTGGCAGTGGGAGCTAGGTTCATTGGGCAGGCTTCTTCTTCTACTGGAACATTAATGTGAATATCAGAATCATGTGATAATTTTGAGTCAGGATTCCCTGTGAAAGAGATAATCTTTATCTCTTTTTTCTTGAGATATGGGATCAAAGAAACTATTTCTTCTGTTTCTCCGGAATAAGAAAATATTAGTGCGATGTCTTTTTCATCTATCATTCCTAGATCACCATGGATGGCTTCACTGGGATGTATGAAGTAGGAGGGTGTTCCTGTGCTCGAAAGTGTTGCCGCTATCTTGTCTGCTATATGTCCTGACTTTCCTAGACCCATCACAATTAATTTGCCAGAACATTTAAGGCACAATTCACAGGCTTCGACAAATGTAGCATCGATAAGATCGATTTGTTTGGCAAGAGCTTTGGATTCAATCTCCAATACCTTCTTTGCAACTGATATGTAATCAAAATTTGTCATGAATGGGTAAAACAATAAGTATAATGGTCTTCTCTATATATAATCTCAACGAATTAAGAATATAATAAATAAAATGAATCCTGAACAAATAACTCAATTAATACAGTCTGCAATACCCGATGCTGATGTATCTGTTACTAGTGAGGATAACGTCCACTTTAGTGCGACCATAATCTCATCATCATTTGAGAATCTTTCATTAATTGATCGCCATAAGGTGATTTACGAATCTCTTGGAGACAATATGCGTCAAGAAATTCATGCACTCAGCATTGACGCGAGGACACCAAAGTCATAGTCAGAATAGACCATTGAAAAAGTTAGTAATTAATGGTGGATGCCCCCTAAAAGGGACCGTAAGAATTTCAGGCGCCAAGAATGCAGCGCTGCCCATGATGACAGCGTCCATCTTATCAAATCATAATATCACTCTTAATAATGTTCCTGACCTTGCTGATGTAAGAACCATGAGAACTTTACTCGAATCCATGGGAATCAGCATTCATAAAACACTTGATGGCTCATTGAAATTGAGTGGTGAACAAATCAAATCAAAATACGCATCATATGATCTGGTTAAAACTATGAGGGCTTCAATCATGGTCCTCGGTCCATTGCTTGCAAAGTATGGCATGGCAAAAGTCTCATTGCCTGGTGGTTGCGCAATCGGTGCAAGACCGGTTGATTTGCATATAGAAGGATTGAAAAAACTTGGAGCAAATATAGAGATAGATGATGGATATATATTGGCTTCCGCTGAACAATTAAAAGGTTCGGAATATCATTTTCCAATAAAAAGTGTGACGGGTACGGCGAATATTTTGATGGCTGCGACCTTGGCACAAGGTGAAACTAGGATCCTTAACGCAGCTTGCGAACCTGAAATTAATAATCTAGGAGAGCTATTGAATCTTATGGGGGCAAAGATCGAGGGTCTAGGAACAGAAACGATTACTGTAGAAGGTGTAGACAATCTTTATGAAGCTGAAATCGATATCATTCCAGATCGTATTGAGGCAGTCACTATGATTATTGCAGGAATCATAACTAAAGGTGAAATCACTATTGAAAATATCAACCCTTCGCATATAAAAGAACCAATCGAATTAATCAGACAGTCTGGAGCGAGGTTTGAGATTTTTAAAGATGCCTTGCTTGTAAGCAGTCCGGATAAGATAAAACCAATGAATTTTGAGACACAACCATACCCAGGTATTCCAACTGATATACAAGCGCAACTGATGGCATTAAATGCCATTGCTGAAGGTCACTCTAAGATTACGGAAACGATTTTTGAAAATCGATTTATGCATGCACTAGAACTGAAGAGAATGGGTGCAAATATTTCAATAGCTGGGAATAAAGCTGAAGTTAAAGGTGTTTCAAGATTAAATTCTGCTCCAGTGATGGCTACAGATTTAAGAGCTTCAGCAGCTCTCATTCTCGCTGCTCTTTCTGCTAGTGGAGATACCATTATTGATCGAATTTATCATTTAGATCGGGGTTATGAGAATATTGAAGAAAAGCTTCTAAATATTGGCGCAAAAGTTCAAAGAATTGACTAATGATTTTTGTTTATTCGTGTATAATCGCACTTGCTTTTTAGGTGGACAGATTCCATATGGAAAAAAATATCAATAGAAGAAAGTTTTTATCAATCGCTACAAGTGTTACCAGCGCAGTTGGAGGAATTTTTGCTGTTGGGGTATTTGTCTCAACTTTCCAGCCGAGTAAAAGAGCAAAAGCACTCGGCGCTTCAATAAAAGTAAATTTATCAAAACTGGAACCTGGGTCGATCATCAAAGTAATCTACAGAGGTAAGCCAATATGGGTTTTACGTAGAACTGAGAAAATGATCAATGAATTGGATAATGAAAACTCAAATTTAAGGGACCCAGAATCTGACTTATCTATTCAACCGGATTTTGCTAAGAATAAATTTCGTTCTAAGAATCCTGAATATTTTGTCGTCGAAGGCGTTTGTACTCATTTGGGATGCGCTCCAATTGAGAAATTTGCTATTGCTCCCGCAGATATGGGGCCAGACTGGAAGGGCGGTTTCTATTGCCCATGTCATGGATCCAAGTTTGATCTATCAGGAAGAGTGTATGCTGGCGTTCCAGCTCCTTCAAATCTTAGAGTTCCCGCTCATCAATTTGCTGATGAAGCCACTCTAATAGTAGGCGAGAATAGTTAATCAAATGGCAAAAGATACAGAAAGCATATTTAAAAATCCTCTCTTGAGATGGATAGATGAAAGGTTCCCTTTGTCTTCTCTCATTAAGGATCATGCAACAGAATATTATGCCTCTAAGAACTTTAATATATGGTATCTGTTTGGTGTTTTATCCATGGTTGTACTTGTGATCATGCTCCTTACAGGATTCTTTCTCACTATGAATTACAAACCATCGGCTGAGGATGCATTCAACTCCGTTGAATATATCATGCGATCTGTAGAAAATGGTTGGCTAATTCGATACATGCATTCAACAGGCGCCTCATTCTTCTTTATTGTTATCTATCTCCACATGTTTAGAGCTATGCTCTATGGATCATATAAAAAGCCAAGAGAACTGATATGGGTTCTTGGAATGCTGCTCTACTTTTGCCTAATGGCAGAGGCATTCTTCGGCTATTTGTTGCCATGGGGGAATATGTCTTACTGGGCAGGACAAGTTATCGTGAATCTCTTTGGGTACATACCTTTTATTGGTGAGTCTTTAACTGAATGGATCAGGGGCGACTATTTTATTTCTGACATTACACTGAATCGCTTCTTTGCATTTCATGTAATATTTTTGCCTCTTGCTATTCTTGGTTTAGTGGCAGCCCATATACTTGCATTGCATCATGTTGGATCAAACAATCCTGATGGGGTTGAAATCAAAAAGTATTTAGATGAAGCAGGTAAGCCTGTTGATGGTGTCGCTTTTCATCCTTTTCACACAAGCAAAGATTTAGTTGGCATTACAGTCTTTCTAATTATTTATTTTGCAGCCGTTTTCTTTGCTCCAGAAATGGGTGGATATTTTCTTGAAGTAGATAACTTTGAACCTGCTGATCCTCTTAAAACTCCTGAGCATATTGTGCCTTCTTGGTATTTTACACCTTACTATGCAATCTTAAGGGCTATACCAAATGCTGCATTGGGAGCACTCTTTCTCGTATTGGCAGTTCTTCTATTCGTATTTTTGCCGTGGTTAGATAAGTGTGAGGTTAAATCGATCCGATACAGAGGTTGGCAGTATAAGTTTGCTCTTAGTTTATTCGCCATATCATTTGTCGCTCTTGGATACTTAGGCCTTCAACCAGCAACTGGAATTTATGTTGCTTTAGCAAGATTTTTTACCATTACTTATTTTGCATTCTTCCTGCTTATGCCTTTTTATACCAAGCTCGAAAAAACAAAAACTGTTCCTGAAAGAGTGGTTTATAAGAAGAAAGAATCATGAGGAAAATGCTTATAATCTATCTTGTTTTCGCACTTATTCCAGGGCTGACATTTTCTGCTGGATCCATGGACCTTGATGAATATCTAGAAGGCATGAATGTTAAAACTTCTGATATAAGATCACTTCAAAGAGGAGCAAGAAATTTTTTCAATAATTGCTCAGGCTGCCATACTCTTCAGTATATGAGATACAACCAAATTGCTGAGGATTTAGGCATCACCGAAGATCAATTGATGCAGAACCTCATTTTTACCGAAAATTCACCACAAGATCTCGTCATGAATAACATGCTAAGAGAAGATGGCAATCGTTGGTTCGGAAAAGCCCCGCCAGATCTTACGCTTGTTACGAGAAGAAAAAGCCCAGAATATGTTTACGGTTTTTTAAATTCGTTTTATGAAGATAATGGTTCTCCCACTGGAGTAAACAATCATGTTCAAGAAGCTTCAAGCATGCCACATGTTTTATGGGATATCGAAGAGAGATTTTCAGAGCAAGAATACAGTCAGTTTCTAAATGATACCGTGGGCTTTCTGGTTTATGCCGGTGAACCAATTATAGAAAAACGAAAATCAATGGGTGTTTGGGTGATAGGCTTTTTGCTTATTTTCTTAATATTAAGTTATGCTCTTTATAAAGATATATGGAGGGAGGTTAAGTGACCAACGTATCTAATAGAAGGTCCATGATGGGTTTGTTCTCAGGGAATACTTGCATAAGGTCCCACCAGGTAAGGTTTGTGCTTAGAGAAAAAGGAATTACAACAGATATTCAAAATGTTGACGGCAAAAAGATTCCTGAAGATCTAATTGCACTGAATCCTTATGCCTCAATTCCAACTCTTACTGATAGAGAGTTAGTTATTTATGACTCTGGCGTGATTATTGAGTATCTTGATGAGCGATATCCTCATCCGCCACTGATGCCTGTGAGCCCTGTTGATAGAGCAAAAATACGGCTCGCATTGGTTTCACTAGAATCCGACATTGTTTCTACTGCAATTGAATTAGATGGCGCACTTGGCACAAAAAACGAAAACAGTCTTAGGAAGAAACTGAAATCAATGTTGAATTCATCATTGGATTTATTTTCAGCAAACAACTATTTTCTTAACGATGAATTGACTGTTATAGATTGTGTTTTGGCTCCAATACTATGGAGATTAGGTTACTTTGGCATCTCTCTTGGGTCTGAACATAAGGCTATTAAAAATTATATGGAGCTTGTTTTTTCACGCGAAACATTTCAAAACAGCTTGAGTGAGGATGAAGAAGAGATGCATCTATAGTCTTTTGTGAATGAAAATCATATGACTGGTACTCTTTATCTTGTTTCCACACCTATAGGCAATATCAACGACATCACACTTAGAGCGATCGATACGCTTAAGAATGTCGATATCATTCTGACTGAAGATACAAGGGTCACATCTAAACTCTTGAAGCATCATTCAGTGATAACTAAGCCATCCTTGGAATCTTTTAATGAAATCAATGAGGATAAGAAGACTCCAAAGATTATTTTGGAATTAAGAAATGGAAAAAATATTGCCCTTGTTTCAGATGCCGGTACTCCATTGATCAGCGACCCAGGCTTCAAATTCATTAGGTATGCAAGAGATAATAATATTAGAGTAGAGCCGGTCCCAGGCTGCTCTGCTCTTATAGCAGCAATCACAGCATCAGGTTTGCCCTCCGATCGATTTTCTTTTCATGGGTTTTTACCGAGAAGCAGCTCTAAAAGAATCACTGAGCTAAATGAGCTTAATCATAATAAAGAAACACTTATTTTTTATGAATCTGTTCATCGTATCCAATCCTCAGTAGAGGACATGATTAATGTTTTTGGCGCTACTAGACATGCTGTCCTGTGTAAGGAAATAACGAAGATGCACGAGTCTTTTATTGGCGAAACATTATCAGATATTTCAAACTTTCTCGCAGAGAATAAAGAAAAAATAAAAGGTGAATTTACCATCGTTATCCAGGGTTATGAACAGGGCGAAGGCTTTACAGAAGACATAGATGAGATTTTGAGACTTCTCATGTGTGATCTTTCGCTTAAGAAAGCTGTAGAGATAGCTGCCAAGGTGACTAGTGTTCGTAAGTCCAAGATTTATGATCGAGCACTTAAGATCAAGAATCAATAACCTTGTTTTTTTATGCATCATGATTAATAATCCAACTTGGAGTTGGCCAGGCAATCGCTGATTTTCAGAGGAAAGTCCGGGCTCCAACGGGAACGATGCCAGGTAACACCTGGAAGGCGCGAGCCTATGGAAAGTGCAGCAGAAAATATACCGCTTTAATGATTTAGAGTAAGGGTGAAATGGTGCGGTAAGAGCGCACCGCTTGATTGGTGACAATTAGGGCATTGCAAACCCCATCGGGAGCAAGACCAAATAGAAGAGTAATGATACCCCGTAATCGCTCTTGGGTAGGTCGCTTGAGGTGTTTGGTGACGAACATCCCAGATGAATGATTGTTCAACGACAGAACCCGGCTTATAGGCCAACTCCAAAACCTCTCAATTAAACCTTTTATCTATTGACATCACTTGTATATAAACTATAGTTATCTAATTGTGGTAAAAAGTGGGAAAAAACGCTTGATATTACTGATAAACATCATGTTCAGAGGATTAAATAAAATTAGTTTAGATACTAAGGGAAGGATATCCATTCCCACTAAGTATCGTTCAGAACTTGCAAAGTCTGGCTCTGACAAGCTCATATGTACAATTGACATTGATCAATGCTTGCTCTTATATCCAAAAAAGATCTGGATCAAAATTGAAAAAACAATCATGGAATTACCCTCGCTGGATAAATCCAGCAGGATGCTCCAACGTTTAATGATTGGACATGCAAGTGAATTGGTAATGGATAGCAGCAGTAGAATTTTGGTGC
>Ga0208410_1000991_pt1 | contig 15308 bp, 9 predicted proteins | sample ETN02SmetaG_3_FD_185787 | JGI IMG/M metagenome (GOLD analysis project Ga0208410, IMG submission 185787) | Marine microbial and viral communities from oxygen minimum zone, Eastern Pacific Ocean - ETNP2014F10-02SV257 (SPAdes) (version 2) | ecosystem: Environmental > Aquatic > Marine > Oceanic ... | reverse complement strand
GCCTCGTCGTCGTCGTCGTCGTCGTCGTCGTCGTCGTCGTCATCTGTCGGCGTTCCCCGACACGTGGCCGCGTATCCATCGTCATCGTTCCTCTGCCCCTGGACGCGGACGTCGACGACGACGGTGGACCGACGCGCGCGCGCGTCACCGTCACCATAGTATCTTCCCCGGTCGCGTCTCCCCGTCGCGTCCACTCTTCCGTCTCCCCGCGAAGAGTCGCGATGTGAAGAGTCGCGTCACATCGTCGCGACGTCGCGACATGTCGGACGCGCGCGGTCGACGCGTGCGCGCGCGCGGTCGAGTGTTCGGCAGGCGACGAGTGAGTAAACGTTTGGCGTTTTACGACGTGCGGTGCGACCGCGTGCGCGCGCTCGAGGACGAGCTCGAGGACGAAGCCGCGCGAGCGGCGCCGGCGGTTCGAGAGGCGACGACGTCGAGCGCGGACGGGCGCGATGTCGAGGAGGCGATCGAAAACGGCGTCGTCGACGACGTCGAGATCGTGCTCAAGGTGGGGGTGGGATCGTTCGAGACGCCGGCGTGCGTCGCGACGGCGCAAAAGACGGCGCTCAAACTGGGCAACGTGGTGGAGGTGGCGGGGACGCTGACGAGACGACCGCCGGGAAGTCACGGGGAGTTTAGTTTGACGTGCGAACGAGTCGAGGTCGTCGAGTCGTGGGCGGAGGCGAATCCGGGGCGCGCGTTCGCTCGGGAGGCGGTGGACGGAGCGCGTGGGAACGAGTCGGCGGACGCGACGTCGCGGGCGAGCGGGAAGAACGTCGGCCCGTGTAAATTTTTCATCAACAATGGGTACTGCGCGAAAGGGGACGCGTGTAAGTACGCGCACGATCGCGCGATGCAGAGGAATTGGATCGCGGAGAGAAAGGCGAACAGGAGGCAGCTCGCGGTGGAATCGGGAGATCCGCACGGAGATTCCGTGGCGAGTAAACACGCGCGCGCGGGAAAATTTACGAGTTGGTTGGTGGACAAGTTCGGCGTCGACGTGTTGAACTCGGGAACGGGCGTCCTGGACGTGGCGGGCGGGAGAGGTGACGTGTCGTTCGAATTGTACACCAAGATGGGGATCAAAAGCACGCTGGTGGAGCCGAGAGCGAGGAAATTGAATAAGCATCAACACAAGTGGCTAAAGGCCGAGGCGAAGCGATTGAAAACAGACTCGCCGGATACTGATTCGTGGCTTTGCGAACAAATCAAGACGGAATTTTCTAGCGAGAATTGGCACCTGTTCAAAGATTGTTCCATCATCGTCGGCATGCACCCGGACCAAGCCACTGAACCCATCATCGATTTCGCCATCCAGTTTAAGAAACCATTCGCCGTGGTTCCGTGTTGCGTTTTCCCAGATCTCTTCAAGCACAGACGCGATCGTCAGGGTAAACCAGTCACCCAAAGGGCATCTCTCGTTGAATACATAGCCGATAAAACGGGAGGTGAGGTCGAGTATCTCGACATAGAAGGGGCGAATCAAGTTGTGTTTGGTACGCCAAAGGAGTCTTGAGGACGCAATGAATCATTGTATTACAAATCAGTATTGTACAGTTCTTGATGCTTGTTGTTCATGCAGTTAGTACATCTCCCGCCCAGCCTACGGTTGGGGTGGCGCGGTGGCCGTTCACTTGGACGCTTTCGTCGTCTTCGGTCCGACGGTCTTGAGCGCGACGGCGGCGACGTTGGCTGCGGTGCGCGTGACGTTCTTGATGCTTCCGACGATGCCGGACATCGTCGCGGTGGGCACGATGGAAACGCGTTTGAGACTCGCGCGACCACGGTCTTTCGCGGGCGTCGCTTGGCCGTAGTTTTCTTGAAGAAACTCGATGGAGTGATTTTCGGTGAAGGCTTTCACGCGAGCTCTCGAGCGAACGACAGCGAGCGCAATTTTTGAACCGAGCTGCGTCCCGCCGCAAAAAGCGACGAGGTTAGCCGTGAACGACGGTTTGTTTTCACCCGTGAACTGATCTTTCAGCACTTGATCGAGGATGGGACGGCTCGTGAGTTTGTCCAAGTCGGGGCGCTCCATGCGAAGCGCGCCAGCGGCGCCGAGTGCAGTGCCCTTGACGTAGTTCTGCAACGCTTCGTTTTCTGCAGAGTCTTTCGAGGTGCAGTAGACTTGAATGTCGAAAACGCGTCCAGCTGCGTCACCATAATTCTTGGCGATCGTTTGATGAAGAGACTCCAAGTCAGGCCAGAGGATTTCGCAAAAGTCGCACTGCGGCGTCATGAACACGAAGGTGAACTTTTCAGTCACGCTCGAGGCGTCGCCCGTTCGTTCGAGATACGCGTTCACGGTGCGCGAGCCGGGAGTGCCCGTCAACAGAACGTCACTAGATATTCTAGCGATTCGGTACGCTGAAAGAGCGCCGAACGCCCAAATCATGTAGAGACTCCACAGCTTACGATCCTCGCGAATCATGTTGTACCAGAGGGCAAACGCCATGGTGGACGTGGCGTTGATGATGAGATCGACCCACCAAATAGGGGTGTTCATTTTGGTCAACATCCAGTGACAGAAGAAATAGCAGTGACACCCAAAGAACATCCACAGAGGGAGTTCTCGCATGGCTTGGGTGACGAGTGCGTGGTTTTGTGAGAACGAAATGACAAACGCGACGGAGAGCAATTCGATCAGTGGGAAGGCGATTTGCGTGAGGTCCACGACTTCGTTCAATATACTATTCGCGAGAAGCTTCTCGTAATGACGTTTCGTGGCGTTATCACCGGCTTCTCGCAATTTCTTTTCTCGCCAAGTGTACTGCTTGTTCAAAAGTATAGCTTGAACGCTGAGATTCTCCCACTTCTCGCTCGACGCCTTCATCTCTAGGCCGAGCGATTTGTACAAGAGATCCTTCAGCGTGTACGATTCTCTGCTGTAGCTCTGCGCGAACTCGCGATTCTTAGCGTCTCTGGCGGCCAAATCGTTCAAACGTGCTTGAGCATTCATTCGAGAGAACTCGTTCACCTTGGCTTTCGCCAACGAAAGCATCGGGACGATGCCCGTCCCGGCGCCGATGGCGACGATTTGCGTCTTGTCCTCGATGTCGTTAAACCCGGTACCGTACGGTCCATTGATGCGAATTTTCGACACAAAACCAGCACGAGCGTCGTACCAGAGCTTGTGAGTCCAGGAGTTTGCGCCGTCGACTCTGCTCGTGGACATGACTTCGATGTAAAAATCAATAGTATCCTCGTGCGGCGAAGACGCAATCGAGTACGGATGCCACGTGTAATCGATGTTGCGATCGTTGATAAAGACATATTGACCTGGACGGAAAATGAACGTCCTTGGACGCAAAACTCGCATGTGCACGACCTTACGTGACTCTGGCTCATCGTCTCCGAGCGCGACGCACTCCACGACGTCGCAATCTCGTGTATTGAACGCCGCTTGCAATCGGTCTGTCAAGTACCATACGAGCGATGCGGAGAACCACTTGAAGTTTTGCGAGCGCACCTGTCCGCTTCGGGCCTTGTCATCCAGCGTGTGCGCAATTGCGAGCGCAAACATGATGAATACGAAGTGGTGAACGTAGTAGAAGATCTCGTACTTGATTCGATTTCTCGCGTACGACGTCGCGGCGACGAGCAGCAAGCACCCCATAATCGCCAACCCCGTGGCCATAATTTCGCTCGTCATCTTGTGACAAAACGTGTGCTTCCCACCCGGCGTCGGCTCTTTCCCCGATTTCTGTTGTGCGCAAGCTTGACCGAAGAACACGAAGAACAAAATGGTCGACGCGAACACGAACGAAACCATGACGTACCCGAGGTGAATGTGCATCGCCACGACTTTATGCAGCGGGAGAAACTTCTTCCCGAAATACGTCATCGACAGCGCCGCCACGCTCTGTCTCGCCATCGTCAGCGGCAACAGCGCCATTTGAAACAGAATCGCGTGCATGGCTCCGAACTCAAACGGCGGCGTCAGGCGTTTCCACCAATACAAATTCGCCGCGCGCGGCACCTTGGCCTGCGCGCGATACTTGATGAGAAAGAAGTGCGCCCACACCACCATCGTCCCGAGCGCGTGCGCCACCCCCAAGAACAGTATCTTCCGCCGTTCATACAGCGTCATCGTCATCCCGATCGTCGACGCCGACCGGTGCGCGTACGATTCATACACGCGCGTATCGCTCAGCGTGCGCGCCAGTCGCAGTTTCGAATGGATCGTCTCGCGCAGGTAGATCGCGCGGTACCGCGTCGCTCGCGTCGCCGTCATCGCGCCCTCGGGCGCCGCGCCGTCGTCCGGCATGTGTCGCAATCGCGTTCGCGCGCGCCGTCGCCGAGTCCCGTGACCGTTAACTTAACGGTCGCGGTCGGTCGGATACGTTACTTGTATACGCATATAGTATACGGGATTTCATGAAGCAAGTCGATCTCCCGCCCAGCCTTACTAGAACTAGTTCATCATCGCCATACGGTGGTAACCACACCGAGCGCCATCGTCTTACCAGCCATGCGAAGCGTGATGCGACTCAACGTCGGAGAAACTTCGACCGGCTCGACGCAAATATTACGAGACGTGCGCACGCGCAAAATCGCGCTCTGTTCACGCGTTATGCACCTCGGCTTCGACTTTAGCACCTCTCCGGTCGCTGTGTCGACTTGCGCGATGAGCTCATCTATCGTCGCATCGCACGTGAGCATGTGAGAGTGCAACACTACCTTTGAACCTTTGAGCAAAGGAATGCGGAGAACGTCGGTTGTGAGCACGCGAATTTCAATCTCGTTCGCGGGCGTCATCGGGTACGATGCGTGACACAACACGCTCCCCACTTGCAAGTGTTGTGGGTCGATGTCGCTCAGACCAACGTCCACCGACGTCCCAATCGGGGCGAAATCGACCCTCATACCGTCCACCTCGAGACATTTAACCGTGGCAGTCACGTTCGCCGGCATCAAAAGTAACTTTTGCCCCTTCGCCATGCTCCCCGACTCAATCTTACCTCCGCACGCCGCGCTACCGAGTGAATGCACTTCGGTGACGATATCCGCGAGTGGCATTCTCAGCGGTTTGGGTTCACCGCGCGACGGAGTTTTCAACGAACGAAACGACTCCACCAGCGTTTGACCGCGATACCACGCGGAAAGCGCGGCGGGCAAAGGTGTGTCTTCCGGCGTAATGTTGGCGCCTTCTATTCCCGACACCGGAATGAAAGTGAGTTGACCATCGTCGAAACCCACGTCATCGATCAGGAAGCTTCGAAGTGCTCCACAGATGTGATCGTACCGCGCTTTGTCGTACTCGACGGAATCCATCTTGTTCACCGCGACAATCAGAGAGTGCAAACCGAGAGATTTCGCGAGTCGCGCGTGCTCGCGCGTTTGACCACCGTGTCCCGCTTTACCTTCAAATCCATTCTCAAAACCACCCACGGCGCCATCGATGACTAAGACACCAGCATCCGCTTGCGATACGCCGGAAATAGCGCTCGGGACGAAATCCCTGTGCCCCGGCGCGTCCAACACAACCAATTGTCTGCGGCTATCAAGAACGCATCGCTTCACACTAACATCTATGGTGACCCCGCGCTCGCGCTCTTCCGGTCTCGAGTCCATCATCCAAGCCCACGCGAAGGAAGATTTCCCGCTCGCCTTCGCGTCGCGCGCGTTCTTGTGCACCGCTCTGTCGTCGACAGCCTTCAACGCGTACAGTAAACGTCCGCTCAGCGTCGATTTCCCCGCATCGACGTGACCCAATATCACCACGTGCACGTCTCCATCGGCCGAGGCGTACGCCGCGCGTTCCTGGGACGACGGTTCGTACCCAGAGAACGCCGGCGACTCGACGCGCACTCTCGCCTTCGCCGTGAACTCCGCGCGCAACGCCTCTTCCACCGTCGCCGTCGTCGTCGTCGTCGTCGACGGCGACGACGATCGGAAGTCAACTGAATAACCGCCTCCTCTCTTCGCTCTCGCCGCTAACGCCGCCGCGTCCGGCGAAGGCGTATCGAACACAAACGCTCCCGCAGTTCGCTCGCCAGTCGGCACGGCGGGATACCTCGCGTTCTTCTCCGCGTCTCGCCGCGCCTTGACCTCCTTCGCGCCGACGAGTTTCGTCTTTGGGTTCGTTTTCATCACCTCCATCGCCTTGGACGGTCCGTGACCCGCGCTCGCGCCGCCGGCGCCCGTCTTCGTCGTCCCGGACGCATCTCTCGAACCACCGGTGTTCCCTCCTTCGTCGTCGTACTCATCGTCGTCGTCGTCGTACTCGTCGTCGTCGTCGTACTCGTCGTAGTAATCGTCCTCCTCGTCGTACCACCCGCCCTTGCGCGACATCTCTCGACGTCGTCGCGACGGTCCGTCGCCGACGGATGTCGAGGGGATGGATGTGACGACGAGTCGGACGAGTCGGACGACGAACGACCGGACACTTCGACGCGCGATGTTGTCGACGCCCGCGCGCGCGACGCCGCCGCCGCCGACGACGTTGGGTGGGATGGCGTCTCGCGGAGGCGCCGCGACCGCGGGAGCGCGACGCGTGGTGCGCACGATGGCGCGGACCGAGGCGCGTCATCGCGGGTCGGTGCCGCGTCCTTCGAGCGCGATGGTGCGCCTGGGAGGAGGCGCGGCGCGCGTCGGCGGGCGCGCGCCCGTCGTCGCGCGCGGGTTCGGGTCCGGGCGATCGTCGAGAGACGCGTACGACGGCGAGTTTGAAGCGCTCGCGAGGGGGGACGAGATGATGGACGCGAAGATGAACTCGGCGCCGGGGGCGAGAGTCGAGAGCGATGATTTGAACTCGGATCTGCGAGACAGAACGTTGCAGGCGATCGAAAAGTCGAATTATCGCGCCACGGTGGGTGACGCGAGCGCGATTTCCGGCGCGAGCGTGTTCGACACACAAAAGGCGTTGAACGCACTCGCCGCGGACACGGGGGCGACGTTGGAGGTTTCCAACGTTGGAGATCTCACGTACGTCTTCCCGAAGTCGACGAAAGCGATTTTGAGTTCAAAATCTTTCAAGATGAAGGTGGAGCCGGTGATGAGTGGGGTGAAGAGTTTGGCATCGTACCTGTTCCGAGTGGCTTTCGGAACGTCCCTCGTGGCGAGCATCATGATCGTGTACACCGCCATCTTCGCGCTTTTATCCGCGCAGCGCTCCGGAGATCGTGACGATCGCGGTCGTTCGTACGGTGGGCCAAGGTTTTATTTCTATCCGTCGGATTTGCTGTGGTACTGGGATCCGTATTACTATCGCAGGCCGCGAAGACGCGACAGAGAGATGAACTTTTTCGAGTCCGTGTTCAGTTTCGTCTTCGGGGATGGTGATCCCAACTTAGATTTCGAAAAGCGTCGATGGGAATTAGTCGGTCGCGCCATTCGAAAGAACAAGGGGGTGATGACGGCGGAACAACTCGCGCCGTACTTAGACACCGTCGGCTACGAAGACGAGTCCTTCGTGTTACCGGCGCTCACACGTTTTGAGGGTACACCCGAGGTGAATTCCGTGTCGGGGACGATCATCTATCGGTTTCCAAACATGGAGTCGACCGCGGGCAGAGTCAGCGCGGTGGGTCGTGGCGACAGCGGCGCGTTGGCGCAAGAGGAACGCTGGGCGTTTTCTCTCGCAGAACCGTCGCAGCGATTCCTCGCCGGTTTGCTCGGTGTCGCGAACATCGTCGGCGTCATCATCCTCGCGAACATGATCAACGATCCGAAATTGATGTATCACAGCCGCGAGTACGTCGATTTGGCGCGCTCGTTCGCTGGTTTGCTTCCCGGCTTGTTCACGTACGGGGTCCTGTTCTTCGTGGTGCCCATCCTGCGAGTGATCCGCAACATGGGTAAGAACCAAGCCATCGACGCCCGCAACAACGCTCGCTTACTGGCGGCTCGAAGAGTCGCCAATCCCGAGCCTCGCCTCGCGGCGAAGCTCGCCGCAGCGTCCTCCGCGTCTTCGCAGCGAGTCGTCGGCGACGCGGTGTACACTTCGAAAGAAGGCGGAGGTGACGATTTCGAGCTCTCCGACTTCGATAGGCGCCTGCGCGAACGAAACTAAGTCGAAATGTAACATTTTCTCTCGAGTATCGCGGTTTACACTCTCTACATTTATCGCTAATGACTCGCACCGCGCGAATCGTTCTACCCACTCCGATCCGCACGTGCGGGACTAAATCGGCGTTAGAAGCTGCAAAATACTCGGCTTCGGCGTCGTGTTCATGCCGACGATGATGATGGCGGGGATGAGCGCGTAGTGCAGCGCGTCCGACGCCAAGACCTGCACGATCGTGCGCTTGATGGAGCTCATGACGACCCGAGTCTCGTTATGAGGGTTTGGAGTCACTGCGTGTCGAGTATGCGTTACAACACTTAAATTTCGTCGTCTCTAGAGAGCACGTCGGTGACTATGGTGCGAATAACGTTTTGTCCGTACACGAGCACGGCGAGATTCAACACCGGTGCGGCTTTTCGCGCGATTTGATCAATCACGGGGCGGAGCGCGGAACCGCCGACGGATGAGAGGTGGCGTTCGACTCGCCGAGACACGGCGTCGCTCTCGAATCCGTGAAGAAGACGAATCGTGAGCGCTCGTCTCAAACAGTTGACGATGGTCAACGACATTTGGTTGTCGTCCGCGGTGAGTTTGGCGAGCATGTTCGTGATCGTTTCAATTCTTTCCGTGTGCGCGAGTTTGGACTCTCGGATGACAGCCGCGACCTTTGAAAGCTCTTTCGCTTGGTTCTCGTCTTGAAAAGACCGAGACACACGGTCGACGAGGACTGAGACAAATGCGACGTCCACGTCACCGGCAAACATCTCTTTGGATAAAACGACGCACGCAGAAAGAATGTGCGCTTCATGGAAGAGGTCGAACATCATCCGGATACGTTCCTCGTCGAGTTCCAATATTTCGGGAAGAAAATTTTGTTCTCGCGCTTTGCGATTTGAGATGAGTTTCGAGAACGCGACTCGTGCGACTCCATCTACGCTACACACCCTGACCGGGTCCAGAGTCGGTTTGACGACGACGAGAGCGCTGCTGTTTGACGACGTGTGCTTTTTCGAAGCCTTCAAGCCGCTTTGGAGACGAATTCCCTTCCATTCGTTTTCCAAAGAGCGCAAGAGTGGAGTCAAATCGCCATCCATCGCGTGTAATTCGCTCGAAACAGACTCTATCCACGCCACTGTGCGCGGCGCCGCCAAAGACACGCGCTCGATGTCCGTTTCTTCGCCAAACTGGAGACCTGAGCGTTCCAAGAACCGACCGAGAGCGTGTTCAGTTCCGTGAGAGACGGACGTTGAAAGCAACTGTCTCAAGCCGTCGATCGTATCGTTAACAACGTCCATCTGCACGTGTTTTATCACAATCTCTTGAAACGTAAACAGAAATTCCAACGAATCCACGACACTTTTCAAAATGCGTTCTCTGTCGCCGTCGATTGTCAAGCCGTCGAGAAGTTTACCGTATTCGACATCCAATCGCACGTCACACGCGTGTCGAATGCTCTCGGAGAGAATCTTCAGAATCGAATAGCCAAGAGTCAACGCTGAACGAAGTGCTTCGCACGCATCCGTGAGATTTCGATCGACGTGGGCGACACATCTCTCGAGGTCTTCTCCGTTGATATTATGAAGCTCGTTTTGGATCGACTCGACGAGACGCTCGTCCAACGTGCCCAGAGGTAAGTTCGACAACTCACCGTTGATGACTTCTTTCCATTCGTCAACCAGAGCTCGCACACAAGACGTATCCATCGGATCAGTCGAAAGATTCTCGTACGTGACATCCCAAAACGCCCTCTTCATGACCTTTGCCACCGCGTCGTGCGGAGTGTCGACGGCGCATTGTTGCAGCGCCAAGTGCCATTCCGGGTCGAGCATGAGTTCGTGCAAGATTCGATCCTTTTCGGCCGCGTTTGTCTCGGACTCGCGCGACGCAACTCGACCACCGACTCGCGCCTTGTCGCGGGAAATCGCGCAGGACGTCTCGGCGCTCTTCATCTCCCGCACCCGTCGTCGCCGCTCGAGATTTTCATTCGGCGGCGAGGAAGGAGGCGTTTGTTTCGACCGTCTGTCTCGACGGACGCGTTCGATCACGATGTCGAACTCGTCGACCGCTCTTTGCCCGGACAACGTGAACAACTTTTCTCTCAAAAGCGCGCGATCGCGCGCTTGTGCTTCTCGAATCGCGTTTCGTTCCTCCCCGAGGTCGATGTTCGCGTCGAGTGCGTCAGGTCCGCACACCGAGAGCATCGAACTCTCCATGGCGATGCCGATTCGCACGAGCTCGTGTTCCAAAGACGCGGCGTCTTTCACTTTCCACACGTTAAAGTGATACTCCATGCCGTACCAAGAGCGCTCCAGTCGCAAGACATCGTCGCTCTTGACGCGATCCTCCGCGGCGGCGCGAGCCAGACTTTCAAGCGCTCCCACCAACTCGCTCGACGCCTCACACAACGCCACTTCCTCCTCGGGCGGTTCCGCATCCCTCGCACGAGCGCCGCCGAGCACCACGTCCCCGTGGTACGCGATGGCGTGCGCGCTCAGCACCACCCTCGTCTGCAGCGTTCGCGAAAACGTCCCGTCGAGTAACTTCTCAGCTGTTTCGAGCCATCTCCCCGTCGCCTCGAGCACTTTCCCGTCGCAGATGAGCTCGACCAAATCTTCCCATGCTCTCTTTTTGCACAAATCGACGTCCAAGAACCCTCTCGCCGCCTACGAAACCGAGTTTCTCCGTCAGTCCGCCAGTCGCGTCGAAAAAGTACCAAACGCCTCTTCGAGTTCACGAACCGCATTCGCACCTCACGCACGCCGCGTCCGCGTCTCGGACGCCTCTCTCTCGCGTGTGAACGGCCAACGCTTGAGCGCGCGCTTTTCCTCGACCGCTCGTCGAATCTCGCGCGCACGCGACGAGGAATCGCGCTCCGAGGCGGGTCGAGGTCGACGACGTAATGTCTCGACACGACGCGCTCGGGGAACGGGCCGAGGGAGAACCACGACGACGACGACGACGCGGACGCGCGGTGGTCGGCGCGCTCGCGCGTCTCGGACATTTCTTTCTTTCTTTACTTTTACTTTTCGATCGAGTCGAATCTCGTCCCCAAACGTCGAGGTGTGACGTGGCTTTCGGCTTTCGGTTGGGGTCGACCGACGCGACGGGACGACGGGACGGGTCGAGCGGGTAACAACCGGGCGAGGGATTGTGTGCCCGCTGAGAACCTAGTAAATGGGATGCAAGTTTACAACACGCGTACATGACTGATGCGAAAAAATAGCGAAAGAGTCGAATGCTTAGAGCCCGAGCGGGTTTTGCAGCGCCTCGCTCTGGTCGAGACCTTGCCAACAGTTGAGCGCCATCTTGGTGTCTTCTATGCTGTACGCGTCGTCGTCGTCGCTGATCTCGCTCCCGTCGGAAGATATGCGCAAGTTGACCTCGGGCGCACCGCCGAGCTGCGCCGGGGCGAACCCATCGCCCAGGAACGCGCGAAGTCTCTCCTCGATGGCTCTAAATCGCTGCTCGGCGCGCCCAATCATCGCCGTGAGCACCTCGGTGCTGTAAAACGGTTGCTGCAGCACGTTGCGCAGAAACGGCGATCGAAGCGCCAAGCTCGATCTCTTATCGTGTTTTTTCAAAATTTTCACCAACGCCGCATAGTTCAGATTCGTCCAGTGCTCCAACAGCACGAGCTCGCCGTGAAAGTTGGCAAACTTTTGACACATTTGGGTATCGGTGGCGAGACACTCGTTGGTGTACGAACCCGCGCTCTTCGCGCTCGCGATGCGCTCCTCGTTCTGTTCAAACAACTGCACCAAATGTCCCTCCTTCATCACGATCTCCTCCTCGCGATTCATAAAGAATTCGTTAAACTTTCTAAGTTGATTCGTCAACTCCTGGACGAAGACCTTCTCGGCGTGCGGCAGATCCTTGACGCTCGCGGACGTCCCTTCCGTCCCTTGTTTCACCGGTATATCCTTCAACACGCGCTTCAAGAGTTTATAATCCAAAAACTGCGCACATCACGCGCGCGCAACGCCATCGTCGTCAGTCATCGCGTCGTTCGCGCCTCATCCGCCGACCCCCCGAGAGTGAGAATATTCCCCCGCGCCACTGACCGAATATTCACGACGCATCGCGCTCGCGCTCGCGCACCTGTTCACGAACGCTCGGTTGCGTCGACGCCGTCGTCGCGGCGAAGAGATGGCCGAACTTCATCGCCCCGCGTCGTCGTCGCCGTCGCGCGCGCGCGTGTGCCGCCGCGCCCATCGACCGCGGTCGAGCCGGGAGGTTGCGGCGGCCGGGTAATAAACAATCGTGATCGTGTCTAAACCCTCTATTTTGTGTATTTTTTGTCCATGTCGTGCGAACACACACTGTGTGTCACACAGGGGCACGAAAATAGACGTTACTGTGTGTGCGTGTGCGTGCGTGTGCGTGTGCGTGTGCGTGTGTGTGTGTGTGTGTGGTCGTGATGTTAAAATTTTAGGTGGGAAAAAATACTCGAAAAGCAAACAATGTCGTCTATCCGGTGATGAATGTGATCGTCGTGTCAATGCGTCGCGAGACGAATGGCGACGTCGACGTCGCGTGAATCGGGCGACGACGAGACGTCGTCAGACGGGCGCTCATTGACGACCCCAGCCAGAGCTGCTGCCACCGCCGCCGCCGCCGCCGCCGCTGCGGTAATCTCTACCCCCGAATCTATTACCCCCACCGCCGCGTCGGCGACCGCCGCCGCCGAAGGAATGGCCGGAAATTTGCGTCAACCACGTCGGCACCTCTTGGTTGGCTTCGCTCATGAGCTCCATCAAAGAACGGGCAATGTTACCATCCTTGGATTCCAAGAAGAGCGCCGTGGCTTGTCCCTTCTTACCCGCGCGTCCGGTACGACCGATGCGGTGGGTGTAGTCGTCGATGTCCGACGGCAAGTCAAAGTTGATGACGTGGGTGACGTGCGGAATGTCCAAACCTCTCGCCGCGACATCCGTGGCGACGAGAATCGGAGTCTTGCCGGCGCGGAACGAGCGCAAAGCAGCCTCTCGCTCTTGCTGCGTTCGATCACCGTGAATGCTCGTGGCGGGCTTACCCTTGGAGTACAAGAAATCCTCCAATTGATCCGCGCCGCGCTTGGTCTCGACGAAGACGAGCGTCAACCCCGGCACCGCCTCGACCAAATCGAGGAGCATTTCGCTCTTCTCGTGGTACGAGTTGACGCGTTCGACCGTCTGCGTGATCAAAGCGTGCGAGGAACCGACGCGACCGACGGTGAGGAAGACGTAGTCGTCCAAAAAGTCGGAAGCCATGCGTTGAATTTCTCTCGGGAACGTCGCGGAGAATAACATAGTCTGGCGCTCCCCGCACGGCGGCATGTCGCGACCGTCAACAATTTCACGAATTTGCGGTTCGAAACCCATGTCCAACATTCGATCGGCCTCATCGAGGGCGAGGTAGCACACTCGGCTGAGCGAAATCTTCGCGCGATCGATGAGATCAATCAAACGTCCCGGAGTGGCGATGAGCAAATCGCATCCTCTCTCCATGGCACGAAACTGCTCGACAGCCGGCGCACCGCCGTAAATCACGCACGAAGCGACGCCAGTTTGGTACGCAAACTTACGAGACTCGGCGTGAATCTGGCTCGCCAACTCCCGCGTCGGTGAGAGCACGAGAGCGAGCGGGTACGTCTTACGGTTCATGTGTCCTCCCTGGAGACCTCTCTTGAGGATTCCGGCGATGATGGGGAAGCAGAACGCAGCCGTCTTACCCGAACCGGTCTGTGCGCACGCCATCAAATCTCTACCAGCAAGCGACGCCGGAATGGCGTACTTTTGCACCGGCGTCGGGTTCTTGAACTTACATCTCTTCACGTTCGCGTTCACGCTCGACCCGAGGTCGAGTTCTTCAAAAGAGCCGATCGGCGCCGGCACGTCTCGTCCACTCGTCTCTACAGGAATATCTTCGTACAAATCAAAATCCAAACCGGTGTTTTCACCCGTGAAAATCTTCGTCGCCTCAGAGTCCGGATCATTTCGCGCCGCCGCTCGCTCCTCAGCCTCTTGCTCGGCGAACGGGTTGTCCTCGCGTCTAAACCTCGAGCGACCGGTGTCCCACCCTCCACCGCCGAATCCGCGATCTTCTCTGCGTCCGAACGACGTTCCGCTGTAATCCTCACCGCGCGAGAATCTACCACCACCACCGCCGCCCCATCCTCCGCCGCCTCTGTCTCTGCCGCTGTCCCAGCCGCCGCCCCCTGCGATGCGTACGCGCCGCGCGCGTCTCGTCAGTCTCCGCGCTTCGTCCTTTGTCTCGTCGTCCCCTTCACCCTCCCCTTCACCCCCCGCCCCCTCGTGGAGCCTTCGTTCCCTCGAGCGAGGGTTTACATCCCACGCGCGAGCACGCGCGGTCGCCGGCCGATGACGTCGAGTCGACCGATCGCGCGTCCCGCCTCGCGCGCGCGCGCTCGATCCCTCGCGTCTCGCGCGAATGAACGCACGAAATTTCACGCGTTCGAATCACCACCCATCGCGTCTTCATCGTCACCCGTCGCCCGTCGTCGCGTGCACATTCGCATGCACATTCGCATTCGCATTCGCATTCGCGACGCCTCTCGCCGGTCGTCTCGACGCACCTCCGAACGATCCCCCTCCACCCCTCGAGGGCGCGTTCCCCCCCGCCGGTCGATTACGCAGATGCGGCGGGACGTATCCCGACGTTTTCGCCGGCGCGGGCGCGTTCGTCGTCGTCGCTCGCGTCGCCCCTCCCGTCGCGCTCGCGCTCGCCCCCCCCGTCGCGCTCGCGCTCGCGCTCGCCCCCGTCCCGGCGCTCGCCCCACCGCCGCTTGGCGGCGGCGGGAGGTCCGCGCTCAGCGGCGGGAGATCCGTGGAGTCGGCCCAATCGCTCATCGATTCCTTCGCGCGCGGGTTCGTTCGACCCTTCGTCGACCGATCCGTCGTCGTCGTGTGTCGCCCGTCGCGTCGCGCCGTCACCGTCACGCGCGCGATCTCGCGCGCGTCTCCGCCCTCGACGACGCCCCGCGCGCGTTCGTGCGGTCGGTTCGAGTCGATTCGCGTGGGGTTCAGTATTAGGTTGAAACCTCCACGCGATCGATGAACGAGCGATCGATCGAACGAACGAACGATTGATCGATCGATCGATGTGAGTCGTGTGTGTGTGTTGAGTCATGATCGGTCAATCACGTCACGGCATCCGTCATCCGCGGGGTCGAGTCGAACCCACCGCGCGCGTCCCTCTCGGTCGGTCGGTCGGTGGGTCGATGGGTCGGTGGGTCGATGGGTCGGTCGGTCGATGGGTCGATGTTTTGAATGTTTTGAATGAATGCACGAAACGCACGGGATGG
>Ga0208410_1000990_pt1 | contig 15313 bp, 8 predicted proteins | sample ETN02SmetaG_3_FD_185787 | JGI IMG/M metagenome (GOLD analysis project Ga0208410, IMG submission 185787) | Marine microbial and viral communities from oxygen minimum zone, Eastern Pacific Ocean - ETNP2014F10-02SV257 (SPAdes) (version 2) | ecosystem: Environmental > Aquatic > Marine > Oceanic ... | reverse complement strand
CCACTAGGCACCAATCTATTTAAATAGTCTCTGCCATTCCAGGTTGCTTCTTTATAAAATGATATACCCCTGTATTCATCATAAAGCGTTGTAATTAAACGTCCGGCCATATCAAAAACTCTTAGCTTTATCCTCGCATCTGATGGGAAACTATAAGAATATTTAATCACCTCACCTAATTGAGGAACAAACGGATAAGGAGAGACTGAAAGAGAAGCACTAAAATTCCCAGTCTGGCCTTCTAGTTTTTCAACAATATCAGTTGCATACGCAGGTTGAATCTGACTTGCACCGCTATACTCCCCTCCAATTCCTGAAACCTCAATAATCTGCCCAACTTGAAGTAGTGAGTCAAGTTCTAGGTTTATTAACTGATTACTAGTATTAAATAAAATATTTGTCGAGTTCCATATCCTCATTGTTGTTACCTCTCCAGAAGCATCTTGGATGCTAATATTTGCACCGGTATTAGTCCCAAATGGATCTGACCGAGAAATAACTTTCCCCCATATTTTCACAAATGTGTAATTATACTTTAAAGAATTAAACTCACTGACCGTAATCTCTTCAACAGGTATACTAGCATTTTCTTTTAAGACTGTTATACTTGAATAAATAAGTTCTGGCTTACCATCAAAATCATCAACCTCGGCAACAACAAGAACAGAATCACCTCGAGTAAAAGAAGTATCCAATTGGGAGTTATACAATATAATCCCTTTCCCAGATTCATCTTGCAAAAACGCTTCAGTGAAATTTGTTCTTAACTTTCCTGCAGGTATTGTAACAACACCATCAATTTCCACAATTTGACCAACATAAGAATCAAGATCATCTAAAAGGCTTGCGATCGTTAGCTCAGCAATAGGCTCATTTATGTCAACCGCAATTCGACTAGTTGAATCCTTCAACCCATTAATATCTTCCGCAACAACAGAATAAATAAGTGACCCAGTAGACCCAAGTGGGTCAACTTGAGCAGTATATAAAGAAGATGAATTATCACTTAAAGACATAGAAAGAGAAGTTATTTCCTGTTGAAATTCATATCTCAAAATAACAGATGAAATTCCATCATCGTCGACTACATCTACTTCAAATTTTAATATGTCATCAGTAAATGGATTGGAAGGAGACAAACTTAGATTTGAAATCTCAGGCTTCGATGAAGTTAAACTTGCCGTCGTCCATGTATCTGCTAGAGGCTCACTGGTTTCATCATGACCTGTTATCCCATTACCGTTGGCTTGGGTCTCTCCACCTTCACTAGACTTATCCAATCTAACTAATTTTTCATTCGTAGCATGAACAGGCATAAGTGATTGACTAGACGTAGGTGTATCAGAAAGATATCCATCAACGCCTGACTTATCAATAGCAAAAGAATTATCTCCCCATATTAGATAATCAACATCCTTTACTATCTCAGATGAACCATCCCAATAAAAAAGTATCAATGTCTCACTTGAGTTATGCAGTTTTGGAGCACCTGGATTTCCTTTTGTGTCAGAGTCTTCAGAAACGCTTAACATATCATCATCCAAAGAAATATCCGGAGTCTGCCCATAAACACTTTCATAAGCGCTATTATCTCTTAGAGATATTTTAATTGCTGCTCCAGGAGCAAGTGTGTAGCCATTCGGAAATCGACAAATAAAATCAGTGCTCGAACCACTCCAATAATTATCCTCAACAGGTAAATTGTAATATAATTTTGATAATGAGATATCTGTGCCATCTGTTAGATAATAATTTGTTAGATCAACCGCTGATTCAGTAGGATTAGAAATTTCAACATACTCGCCATCAGAGGGAGTTAATACAACTTCAGTAAATATAACGTGATCTACTTGTCCCAAAACAAAGGATAAAGTAAAAACTATAGCTACGTATATATTTCTCATATCTATTTTAAAACTGAGTCTCTTATTTTAGTAACATCACTTTTTGAGTATGTCTATCAGCACCATTAAGCATATGAATGAAATACATTCCTGAAGATAAGCTGGAAGCATTCCACTGAATATTATGAACCCCTGATTGATACATTTTCGGGTTTACTACTTGAACTAATTTACCATTCACATCAAAGATCTTCAATGAAATCTCAGAGGATTTATCTACTACAAAAGAGATATTTGTAACAGGGTTAAATGGATTTGGATATGCAGGTAGTAGACTAAATTCATTTAAAACAATGTCATCTTGGTCAACACCTACGACTGTAGATATATCGCTATCATAACCAACAAGCAATTGGAAGCTCTCATTATACTGACTACCAACGCCAACAAACTCACCCCTAAAACCAACAATTAAATTTGAAACATCAATACCAGTAGAATTCCAAATCATTACCGTAGTAACATCATCAATGGTGTAATTATTCCCGGTGGTGCTTATAGGGGTTACCTCTGTAATGTTTCCAGTAACAGCAATTAAAGTTCCCTCATAGTTTGAAGAATTTGCCTGCGCAGCGCTTACCGATATTGGTTCTGGAATATCATTCCCGCTAGATAATTCACGAAATACGAAGTCTTTAATTTGGTAGGTTGTGTTATAGTAACCAGAATAACCAACAACCTCTACCTCATCCCCTCTATCAAGTCCATCAATGAGATTATAATCAAATAATTGAAGACCGCGCCCAGATGCATCTTGTATGTATGCTTTAGTTTGCGTTGGGTAAAGGAGACCTGAACCTCCAATGGTCACGATACCTTTAACAGTAACTAATTCATCGCTACTTTGACTAGCATATAGATCTGCAATTTGACTTGGTGATGAGCTGGCAATAACTCTCTCTACTACTGCTGATTGCCCTTCAACATCTTCACTACTTGTAGCAAAAACCCTCATCTGGAGAACAATATTACCTTGTTGAGCAGGAATAGTCCCAGCCCAGATATCACCATTATCCTGATACATTTCAGCTTCATTAACTAATTGATCATTAGTACCATACTTAACAACCACACTAGATACACTACCAGTAGGAACAGTAACTGCAGCACTAAACTCTATCTCGGTTTGATCTGTCAAAAACACTGGCGATATTGAACTTATCGTTACTGAAGGCGCATCTACACCTTGATTATGAAAACCTAAATTATCCCAAACATTTTGGTCAAAAACGAGCCATTCAGAATTTGATGCATCTGTTCCTGCAGAAGCAGCCCAATCTGTATTACCATTTAGTACTGAAGGTTTTCTTACAATCGTTTGTTCATTAGTCGCACTTGGAGTACCTGCAACATCCCATGCATCTGGTGGACTATTACTCATATCTCCAATCAAATCAACGATAAAGCCAGTTGTAGTGCTCACTAGACCAACAGCATCATTTCCATTACTCATGTATGTGAAAGAAGTATTATCTGCCTGATCAAGGATTGATTGGTCTGCAGAAGGATGAGCAAGAACAAAGACGTCTCCAGCTGCGACCATGGTTCCTGCATCAAAAACAACCTGATCAGGGTAATCCCATTCTCCTTCTGTATTACAACCATTAGAGCAAGAAGAAATCTTGTAAGTGCTTAAATCTATTTCTTCTCCTGTACCATTGTATATTTCTATGTATTTATTATACGAAGTTCCTTCTGCCCATTCGCTAAAGAAAACAGTATTCGCAACACCTTGAACAGTTTTTACATAAGCAGTTGCTGAGCTTGTAGCACCTTCATTATCAGTAACAGTCAATGTAAACGATAAGCTATCTGAAGATGATGGTGCGGTAAAGGTTACCACTGGCTCAGTTACTGAACTTAATTCAACGCTCGCACCTGCTGTTTGAGACCATTGGTAAGACTCAATTGTACCATCAGGATCTGCACTGGCAGACCCGTTTAAAGTGACTGAGCTACCAAAAATCACACTTTGATCTTGTCCTGCATTTGCCACAGGCCCAAGATTTTCTCCTGTATCCCCGTATACATGAACACCAATATTTAAAAAGTAATTCTGTTCTTCAACAATCCACTCAGAATCATTCGAACTCGATCCTGCTGAGGCTGCCCAATCAGTATTCCCTTCCGTAATTGAAGACTTTCTTATCAATGTATGCTCACCAGTTCCATTCGCGACGCCTGCAACCTCCCAGCCTGACCCAGGATCTTCAGAAGGATTTCCTACAGCATCTATCAAAGTGTTATTATTAAATAAACCTACTGCATCATCGCCATTATAATGGCATACGCTAGGGTAAGATAATTGAATATCAGATTGAAATGTTGCTTGATCAGTTGCAATTACCAATACATCACCATTAGCTAATGTTCCTTCTAGCTGATATACAAATCCTGCTTCTTCAGTATCAGCATCATACATACCCCAACCAGCACCATTCCGCGACATTTTTACAGAATAATTACTTAGATCAACATCAGCTCCAGTTGGGTTATATATTTCTATCCCTTTATTATTACTAGAACCTTCAATGTACTCACTTATAAATAAATCTGTTTCTTGGGGAGTTGACGCTGGAACGACTAAAGCAGCCGTATATACTTGGTCACCACCATTACCAGATGTTCCACCAGTAGCAACGCCAGATACTGAGAATGTAATATCACCAACATCTGAAGATGGAGCTAGCCACTCAACAATCCATTCTCCAGAAACTGTCCTTGTACTATGTTGAACACGATTACCGTTCAGCTCTGAATTTTGGGATGATGAACCCAAAGAGAAAGTCCCGCTATTATCGCTGCCTACTTGAGATGCCATTTGGTATCCATAGCCACGCTCATGAGCTTCAGTCCCAATTACTTTGACAGTTAAAGAGTAGGACTCACCTGGTATATAACCAGAACTAGGCAGGCCATTTATGGATACACTACCACCTGTAGGATTGACCGATGCATAATGACATTGAGTGCAATTATTATAACTAGGAGCATTGTTTGCAACATTAGCTGATGGACCTCCAGAGTTTGATAGCGAAATAGATATCAAAAATATATTTACTAGGGTTACATTAATATAAGTTTTAAAAATTGACATAATTACTCCGTTTATGTTGGATTAAGATTCTATGTACACTTCTACCTGACCAATATTTTTGTCTCGGCAATTTTTTCTTTCTCTTTTTCTAAATTCCTTTAATTTAGATAATTCTTCTTTTGTGAGGAGATCTAGATGTTCAAGAAGAGTAACAGTCCCTATTGGCATTGCCCTCGGGCTACCATCAAGAACTTTAAGGGATATTCCTAAATTTTTCCCATCCCTATTTTTCATTGCTATGCCTCTAACTGATTCTCCTCCGCCCTTTGTAATAGCATTGCCACCTAAGGCAGTGATGAATTTAGTATCAAAATGACCTTTACCTGCTACATTATATGGGAAGGAGCTCATTGCATTAAAAACTCGAACTAATTCAGGGTAATCTTCTGTAGATAATTTTTGGTAAAGCTTAGCAATAGTCTCTAATGTAAAAAATGCAGTTGGAGCAGAACAACCGTCTGTTTCCATTGAAATATCTTGAACCCCAGAATAGTTTTGTAAAGCCTCATAAATTGTCTTTTGGACAATATTATCTGGTTTAATATAGTTTTTTGGATCATTTACTAAGTGCTTTGCTATCGAAAGCATACCAGCATGTTTCCCACTACAATTATTGTGTAAAGCATTAGGTTGCACTCCAGATCGAATTAATTCATCTCTTGATAAAACATCTGTGGGAGGGTGAATGCCACATTCATAGTCATCTAAAGTATATCCAATCTTGGTCAACATATTTTGGGCAGTTTTTACATGTACATCTTCACCTAAGTGCGATGCGCACATCAATGCAATTTCGCCCTCATCAAACCCAGCAGCATCAACAGCTCCAGAGCTTATTGCAGCAGCTGCTTGAAATGGTTTTAATGATGACCTTATGCAAGTAACATAATTTGGATCACCTGTAGAAAAAACAATATTGCCTGAATCATCAACTACCGTTGCAAAGATTACATGAATACTCTCTGTTAAATCTCCTCTGGTTACTCTACATAAAATTGGCATTGAAACTAATAAACCAATTTAGAAGCAAACTCAAATCGAAAACCTTTTTTTTGTAAGTCCGGTATTTCTCTTTGAAGCACACTTAATGTTTGGGGCTTTACATGCCCTATGCCAATAGCAATGCCTTTGCGCTCAGCTACGTCAGCTAATTTTAAAAGCTGAGCTGTAATTTTTTCTTCATCTAAATCATTATCCAAAAATATGTCTCTTTTATTTGTAGGTACTCCATATTTTCTCATAGTTGACTCAGCTAAAGAATTTCTTGTTGTTCTACTATCGATAAAGAATTTTTTATTTGCTTTTATTTCTTTAGCCAATAATGTCATCACCCTCGCATCTGCTGTTCCTCTTGAACCTTGGTGATTATTTAAACCAACTGCTTCAGGCAAATTAGCGAAAGACTTATTAATTCGCTGTTTTATTTCATCTTCTTGGAAGTACGACATCAGAACATATTCTTCCTCACCATATGTCTTTCCTATATTCTCCATTGGAAGATGAACAATAATCTCGTACCCAGCATCATATGCTTTTTTTGAAAAATTCTGACTATGGTCATGTCCGGGTATGATAGCATAAGTTAATTTTGCTGGCAGCTCAAGAAACCCATTTGAAATATGATCATTCCTGTAACCAAAGTCGTCAATAATAATAGCAATTACTCCACGCATTGGAATAACAGCTTCTTTAGAGACGTCCTCTTTAATTGGTTCTTTATCAAGGGAGTCTAAAACTAGTTCGACCTCTTCTTCTAAAATAACTTCATTCTCAAGTTCACTTAGGTGGTCTTGTTGTTTTTTTAATACAATAAGAAGCACAACAACAAAGAGTGTTAAAACATAAATAATTAATGTTTTATAATCTTGCTGCATTAAGGCATCCTGTAACTAATACTAATAATATTTGGTTCACCAATATTTTGAGAACCAAATTTCATGGCGTAAATAAAACCAAAACGGCCGTAATTAAATCCACTCCCAAGTGAAAATTCAGATGTATGTTTTGTAATAGAATATCCACCTAGCATCCTTAACGGTCCCAACAAAATATCTGCACCAGTTTTGATCTTATGCAGGGAATTTAATACTGAGTATTCAATTGTTGAAAAAACTCTACTTTTTGCGCTTAAAAATGATAATTCTTTAGAAATTCCTGCTAATGCCATAGCGGGGAGTTTGGGTTTTTCTTCATATAATTTAGAAATATAACCAAGGTTTAAAACCGAAAAACCTACCCCAATTCCATTTTTTAATAATTTTGAAAAGCCGATATCAAAAGTAAACCCATTTGCAACCTGATCATATATACCAAAGGATAAATAACTTACTTTTATGCCTATATCCCCAAATGCACTTTGCCTTGCTACACCAGACCCCAATTGAAACGCATACGCTGAAAATTGTGAAACAGGGTCATCAGAAGGCTTGTCAAATCTAAATTCTAAATCATTAACCTCACCCTGTTTTAAAAACAATCTGTTATTATAATTTCCGATTTTTTGAACGTAATTAAGACCTGAGATACTAATATCCCCAAACCAATTACCTGAATTTATATAAAACATTGGAGTTGAGCTTTTTTGCTTAATAAGAGATGGGTTTACACTCTCAGAACCATTCCACGAAGGATGTTGACCAAGAGCTAAATCAACAGCATTTTCCGGAAAAATTAAAAAGTTTGTACCTAAAGCCAATGATACTGATTGAAACAACCAAAATAAAATAAAAGATTTTTTAAAAATTAAATGCATAAGAAAAAGTATGTGCTAATTGAGAGGCCCAGTCCATTGAGAACGTATAATCAATACGAGAATCATGATTTTTTATTAAATCGTATTCTAAGCCCCAGCCAAATGCAATTCGTCCATTTCCAAGGCCGCCCCTAAAATAATATAAATCAAGGTAAGTATACTCAACCCCTATTCTTGGTAATAGATTTACAAATACATCACCATCTGTTTTTTTACCAATTCTGTAATTCGTAATGAATCCTCCATCTGCAACTACTCGTAAGCTTTTAAAGTTAATTTTTGTTCCAAATCTATATATAGTAGGAAAATACTCACTATAGATCCTCCCCTGAGCATATAGATCACCTGAATCCCAATTATACATAGAATTAATATCTTGAATCATTAATCCAAATGTTGTTGATTTTCCTGATTTTAAAAGCAATCCAATATCAAACCCAATCCCACTACCTTTATATGATTCATTTACTGGAAGCTGATTTTGAAGTATCTTGATATTTACACCAAATGAAAACCACGGTAAAATTCTTTGGGCAAATGAGATCATTAAAGCATCCTCGCTAGTCTGCATCTTTGTAGTTTTTTCACCTGCACTATTTCTTCCTTGAATATCTGTTACACCAGCACTGACCCATGCAATACCTAAACCAGCCGTAGGAGGCAATGGAGTTGCAAAACTTAGACCAGACAATCTTCTATCTAAAGACATACTCGAATAGGATAACCCAACCTGCCTATCTACTAAAAATGAGGCCCATGCTGGATTATAAAATGTAGCAAATCCATGATCTTTTTCAGCTGTAAATGCACCACCCATAGCAATGGATCTAGCTGTAACACCAAGCCTTAAAAAACTGCCCGATAATCCGCCATAATCTTCAGCGAGAAGGCTAGAAAAAAGCAAAGAAGATATAATTATTAATTTTTTCATTTTACAACAATTAACTTTGTCCAATTATCACCTGGAGATTGATTACTAGAACTAGCATAATTAATTCTAATAAAGTAAACACCGTTTGCTACATGATTCCCTAACATGTCACGCCCATCCCATTTAAGAGCGCCATAATAAGTATTAAGATTGTAAACTTTTGAATGAACTTTTTCCATCGCAAAATTAAAAATATCTATTTTAACCTGCTTATTAACAATATTCCCCACATGGAAACGAACATACCCATCATTATCTAATGTATTATGCGTCAAGGGTGAAAAAGGATTAGGATATGCGTACACTTCTAGCGGATCATGGTTTGATTGGTAAATCTGCCAATTTTCACCTTGAGTATTTTGAGCTAAGCCCACTCCATCAGGCGTCCCAATCCAAAGTTTCGGGATTGAATCTCTATCATCAATCTTAGCAGCATAAACAATATTTGTAAGAATTTGTCTTTGGTTTAACATACTTTTCTCGATAGCGGGATCAAGCTTCGCCCAATTTTCCCCATCTAAACTTTTCCATAGCCCTGAAGCTGTAGACACAAATACTAAAGAATCTTTTGCTTCAATGTTATAAACTCGTTCTCCAATTAAAGCGGTTTTCCAAGAATTCCCATCATCCCTTGAATAACTCAAACCTTGCGCTTCTCCTGACTCTCCTGTGCCAACAGTCGCCGCCCATATTGTGATTTGATTATTCCAATCTTGCTTACCCAATGCAACAACAAAGTTCCCAGATATCCCATCCGATGGGTATTTATAGTGGTCCCATTCAACACAGCTGAGAATCTCAAATTCAGTCTCAGATAATTGAATTATCTCTTCAACAATCCTACCTTTATTTAGGCCATTTGCAGTCCCTACCCAAATTTTATCACCATATGCTAGCACTGAAAAAGCCTTATGATTATGATTTCCACCATCTGCTGGGTCTCGAGGATTTAAATAATAATCCTTCAATATAGGAATTGGGTCTCCTGTGATTTTAGAAACAGTGTCAATGTATGCGCTATCTTGACATGTAGATAGTTGAGATTGCCAGTCCATTGGCATAGGCATATTCTGAGGCTTTCTTAGACTAACTGAAAGGTCATATCTTCTGAGCCCGCCTGCCCAACTTGCCACGTATAAATATTTTCCTGATATTGAAGCGTCATATGTTACATTAGCCTGAGGAACGGTAACAGGTAATTGCCAAAAATAACCTTCACCAAATGGTACTTCTATATCAAGCTCATTATCAACTGGCTGTGGCAAATATTTCCATTGAATTGCTTTTGTGGCCTTAGTTATACTGAACTTCACAGGCTCTTCATTTAAAAATCCTTTATCAGCAATAGATGAATAATTAATTGATCCAGAAGCTATCATTAATTGCACTTGACCTTCACCAAAATCTGTTACTGACTCTACAGTGAAGGTTAATGTTTTTGAGAGATCATTATTTGTAATTTTTATAACTGTGTTTGTTTGAACACTATCTAAAATCATTGTTTGATTTAGCTCAGCAAGAGGGTTTATGACTAAAAAACTTCCTGAATATCCAATCCCAGGTTCATACTCACTATCGAATCCAAAGTAGATTCCATTTTGAACGCCTGCTCCTGTACTATCCCATGAAAAATTAAATGACATAATTTCGGCAGGTTCAGTACCATACCATGATCTAGCCTCAGATGTAAAAGCAAGTCCTAAACCAATTGGTGTGTCGTTGTCATCTCCAGCAAACGCAACTAAAAGCGTATCATTAGAAGTAGCTATTGCTGAAACACCTCCATTTGGCAATACTTTAGTTGTAGAACTTGGATTACTAAAGATATCGACAATAGAGTCTGTTGTTGATTGATAAGTGAAAGCATTTTCCCCATCATGCAACGAAAGGCCTCTTCCAGTACCAAACCAGGTAAGTGAATCACTCATTAATTTTATTTCTGCTACCACATTACTATTAAAACCATCATTAAAATATGTTATTTCTCCATCATTCGTAGATTTTAGACTAAACCTGTATGGGCTTGAATGTTGACTAAAGCCAAAGGCAGAAATCAAAATATAAAAAAGGATTTTATTGAATAACGACTTCATGAGATGCACTTAAACTATATTCATCATTTTTATCCTGAGCAATGAAATCCCATCGAAATGTGCCAGGCTTAGTTTGATAACCAGGATCAGTATTACCACTACCAAAAACAGGTATTTTAAAACTAAATGCTCCATCGCCACTAACAAGATCACCACTCGTTATATCGGGGAGATAGATAACATTACTGCTACCGTCATCATATAAATATATATAATTACCATTATTCATCATAGAATCACCTTGAATGTGATAGGATGTAAACCCAACCCATTTAATATTATCTAAACCATCTGCATCAAAAACAGTTGCACTAACTAAATGTAAAGAAAGCGTCGCTCCACTAGGCCTAACTATCAAAGTATCAGCGCTTATGTTCATTATTCTTGGGATAATATTCCCTATTCTAAAAGCAGAAGCTTGCTGTTCAGTCTTACCAATATACATTGCTAGAACATTCAAATATACACTCCCTGAATCTTCACCTAATGTATTACGAATGTTTAACGTATCATTATTGACTTTCAATGTATAAATATTATCGAAAGAGATAATATCACCATTAGTACCATCATCGATTAATGTTAAACTATCTGGAGTGCTATCTAAACTAGTGCCATACCATTCAACAATAACCTTATCTAAAGCTTGACCATTTAGATCTGGTTGAACTTTTGTACTTATATATAACTGATTTGTATTTTGATGAAAATTAAATTGAGTATCTGATATATAAACCAATGATTCATCATCTGGAGTACTTTCACCGCACGCAGCTATAAAAAGAGCTAAAGAGAAGATTGATATAAATTTATATTTCATTGTAATATTTTTTACAGTCATGGAACGACATAAAATTTACGATTAAATATGTAATCAATCATTAGCATACCTACTTGGCCTAAGCTTTCAGGGCTACAGTTTTTAGGAGTATCATCAACGGTGTGCCAATAATTCTCAAACGAATTTGGATATCTAAAATCTATAATATCAACAGATGGAATCCCAGCATACTGGTATAATGGCACATGATCATCATAAATTGAAGGCCCGACAACTCCTTTAAATGCTTTGAGATTTAATTTTTTTGCTCTATCCCATAACTGCCGGACTAGCACACCATGGAAATTCAAAGAATTTCTCTCAATAGGAAGAGATAACTGCTTGTCCCCAACCATATCCAAAATGATTGCCTCTTTAATATTAGATATAGGAAGATTTTTGGAAAAAAATATTGACCCTTTGCAATAACTTTCATTTTCTTCTGAGACACCACTGTCTTCAGCGTCAAAAAAAACAAGGTTAATCCCTATAGATGACTTATTACGATTTAATATTCTTGCTAATTCTAATAGAATCGCTACTCCTGAGGCACCATCATTTGCACCTAAAATTGGCGTTTTTAAATTTTTCCTATTTTCATCTCTGTCAGCAAAAGGCCTAGTGTCCCAGTGTGCACCTATAAGAACTTGAGTTGCATTAGATGGATTAAATCTCGCAATTATGTTTGTACCATTATGGTTTTTTTTCTCAAGTGCACTCTCAAATGAAAAGTCTTGAACTATTACGGAATCTGCTTCTTTCTGCATTAAATCTAAAATATACTTTTTAGTCTTTCTATGACCTTCAGATCCTGGATTTCTGGGGCCAAAATCACACTGAGCTACTAAATCTAAAAATGCTCTTTGACTATCAAAAACAGGTGCTGGTTTCTCACAACTTAAAAAAGTTAAAAAAATGAAAAACGATATTATAATTTTACGAATCATCCAGTTATCGCTATGTTTATGTCAAAACCAAAATCTCGATCAACTTTTTCACCCATCGTTCTACTATCACTTTCTCTATATTCATATCTCAAACCACCTGATATTTTATTTGAAAACTGATATGACATTCTTAAACCAGCCTTCCAGTTTGATGAAAAAGCTCCTTCCTCTAAATCAATTTTATCACCTGATTTAAACTCTTTACTGTCATTCATATCAAAATTTAATGTGAAACTTATATTATTATTTAACTTGATTTTACCGTAATAAGGAATCGGTATTGTCATTCCACCTCTATGAGTATAAGATGCAGTAGATGTATAACTATGGTCTTTCCTTATTGTCAATCCAGTGGGTAGTTCATCTAATGCTAAATTTCTATTATGTCTAAACGTTAGGGAAATATTCTTTTTTAAACTCATATTAAATCCAATTAAAGGAGAAAAATTCATATTTATTCTCGAGGACCTCTCGTAATCTTTATAATCGTCTACGAAATTAGCAAGTTTGAAAAAGTCTATATCTACCGGCGATACATCCTCAAACTGCCATGAGCGTGATTCTTTACCTGCATAGCTGTGATCAATAGACGCTGACTTTGCAACCCACTTTATAATAGGCCATTTCTCTACTCCTGCTAACCTAAAACTCCATCCAGGGAAAGGTAGTCCTTTTTGAAATAAATCATCAACTGCAATATAATCCCTGGTCATAGTTCTTTGTTCTATCCCCGTTCCACTGATAACACTGGAAAAATTTTGGGAAAAATTAAAATTAACTGTAACTAATCTTGAAAGCTTTAGACCAGTGCGAACTGAACCGTCTCTTTTATGGTCCCAACTACCAAGGTTTGAACCTACTTCTTCTGATTGAGCCAATCCATGCTCAGGCATCCAACCAAATTTATATCCAGCTGGCACATTCCCAATAACTTGATTTGATGATCTATTTAGCGTTTCAGAATAACTCAAAGAAATAGGATTAATTTTATCCACAATGCTATGGAAATAAGTTAAAGATTTAATTTCTTTGGTTTCTTTCTTAGTTTTAGAAGTATTTTTTTGCTGTGTAGTCCTAGATCGGGATCTTGACCTACCTCCTCCAGACATAGCATTTTTTCTTGCATTTTTTCTAGGTGGCTTATAAAAAAACTCAACTATCTGGACAGGGGTTATTGTAAAAGAAGAATTAAATCTAAGGTTTGAACTAATATTTTGTCCTTCTCTTGATAGATCATCTGTCCAACGATAGCTAGCAGAATAACTAAAATTTGGTTTTAACCACTGTAAATACCTTGGACTATAAGTCGTATTCATTGTCTCTGTAATATTTGTCACTAGACCAGGGTCAAGATTTTTTAAAGCAACCCAGGCATATCCTCGGTAATCATTCAATTTACTTGATCCTGTCCATGCATATTTTGTTGATAAATTGTTTGTGATTTTATAATCAAGGTTCATGTTTCTACTTAACCCAAAGTTGTAACTATCTGGTGATTTTATTGAAGACCGAGTCTCATTCCATGACAACTTTTCTGTAAAACTCATCGCTGTATTAAAACCTGAAGGGGTATAATATATTTGCCATTCACTTAAAGGATTTAAAAAAGGCATATCCTTTACCCACTTCAATGGACTAATATAATTATCACGCCCAAAGGGAAAACTATAACTAACCTTACCTGAATATGATTCCGACCATTTTTGAATATATGTAATATCTGATGACTTAGATTGTGAAGCACTAAAGTTTGTTTTGATATTGTCAACAGTGTATTTAATGAGCTTGTTGTCTGATTTTGAAGTTTTAGCCAACGAAGTGCTAAAGCTAATTGATTGACTTTGAGCAATAATTGTATCTGGGGGAGCATTCTGATCTACAAGAATATCTTCGCCTGGAAAGTACTTTGGCGTGTTCGTTGCCCTTGTAATTGAAGCATTGACTGGTAAGCTAAAACCCCATGAACGTGGAAGAAAACGGTGTAAATCTAAACGCCCAGAAATATTAAAATTCTCAGCAGTACTTGTTCCTTTAGATAGCCTTTCCTGCAATCTGTGAAAGTCTGCATCTTGCCTACTATATGTAAAATTTGCTGTACCTAAATCTGCAAGTTTTAAGGATGACTGCATTCTCATGGCTACGCCTCTATCTTTTTTAACACCGCTAAGCCTTAATTCATCAACCCACACCTCACCATTAATAATTTGATCTGATGTGTTTCTTATACCCATTACAAAATATTGAATTCTATTTAATGCAGGCTTACCTTTTATATAAATACTTTTCCCAGTTTCAAGACCATCATCATCGGTAAATAAATATTTTATCACATCAGCAGAATCAATAAAAACATCTGAATCTTTATAACGCCTTACAGAGACCGAATCTTTCAATTTCAGTTCTGCCAGCCAATCTAAATCAAGCTCAATGCTATTTCGACCTTTGTCTTCATCCCACCCACTGTACACTGGTTGTGTTACTTCATAAAAATCTTCACCAAGACCAAATCGAAGAAAAATTTCAACATCAGTATTTAAATGAGTTATCCATGGACTTTTACCATAAACATACATTTTCATTAAATCGTATGTCATAAAACTTCTTTTTTGGTCATCATTTAAAGTATAAAGAGTCTTTTGAGCAGATCCATAATGTAAAGGTGGCAAATTATCAAATTGCATAACCAAAGATTGCTCTTTAGACCTTATTTGATTTATTCTATCATATTCTCCTTGAACTCCATCAGGGGGGGTATATTCTGAATTATCT
>Ga0208410_1000988_pt1 | contig 15327 bp, 13 predicted proteins | sample ETN02SmetaG_3_FD_185787 | JGI IMG/M metagenome (GOLD analysis project Ga0208410, IMG submission 185787) | Marine microbial and viral communities from oxygen minimum zone, Eastern Pacific Ocean - ETNP2014F10-02SV257 (SPAdes) (version 2) | ecosystem: Environmental > Aquatic > Marine > Oceanic ... | reverse complement strand
AGGCGCCAAATCTCAAGAGTCATCAACGGACACACAAAGAACTAATCATAGCATTTGTCGGGACGGCTGGATTTGAACCAGCGACCACTTGACCCCCAGTCAAGTGCGCTACCAGGCTGCGCCACGCCCCGATATAAGAAATATCTAATCCAGTAAGTCTATGATTGATTCTAACTCTGAACGGATGTCAGAGATTGAGCTGCTTTTTGTTTCTTGCTCAGATGCTTCATCAGATAGTTTCTGTTTGGCACCTTTGATGGTGTAACCATTGTTATAAAGAAGCTCTTTAATATGCCTGATTAGCATTACATCATGTCTTTGGTAATACCTTCTATTGCCTCGCCTCTTGATTGGGCTGAGTTGAGAAAACTCTTGTTCCCAATATCTCAAAACATGTGCTTCAACATTACAGAGGTTGCTTGCTTCACTGATGGTGAAATATCTTTTTGAAGGTATTGTGGGAAGTTCTGCTGATTCTGTATTCATTTACTATTCTGCAGATTTGACTTTTTCTTTGAGCTTTTGTCCTGATTTGAAAGTCACAACTCGTCTTGCTGAGATCTCTACATCCTCTCCTGTCCTTGGGTTCCTGCCTGGCCTTGCAGGTTTGTCTTTTAATTGAAAGTTACCAAATCCAGAAACTTTTACTTCTTCTCCATTGATCAAGGTTTCCTTGATTGTCTCAAATACGCTATCAACAAGTTCTTTGGCTTCTCGCTTATTGAGCCCAATTTCATTGTTTAAATCTTCTACTATGTCTGATTTTGTAAGTGTCATTATTTAATATCTATTTGAAAATCTGATTTGAGCATTTTGATTACTTTTGCTACAAACTGATCAATTTCAACGTCTTTAAGAGTGCGTGATTTTGCTTGAAAAATCAACCCTATAGAGACACTATTTTGAGTATTCTCACCGTCTTTCTTGGGAAAAAGGTCAAATACCACTGTCTCTTTGAGTTCGTTAATCTTTAAATCATTTATTTTATCAAGTATTTGATTTACTTCGATTTCATGTGAAATCAAGAAAGATAAATCTCTTCTTGATGAAGGGTGGTATTCTTGATGCGTGTAATTTTTTAACTGTGGCAACTTTAAAGTTTCATAATCAAGCTCAAAAAGAAAAGGATCGTGTTCGAGCTTCATATCAGCAGATAGCTCTGGGGTAAGCATTCCAATCATTCCAATCTTCTTTCTTCCAAGCTTGATTTCTGCACAAACACCTGGGCATAGCATCGGATGCGAGCTTGATTCAAATTTTATTTTTTTTAATTTAAAAGCAGTGAAAATATCTTGGATATGTCCTTTTAAGTCAAAAAAATCAAGTCTTGCCGCTTTATAAGACCAACTCTCGATGGTTCTTTGTCCATAAATGAGCCCAGAAATCACATTGATTTCTATGGGAACTTTCTTATCGCTGGCAAAACGTTTACCCACTTCAAATATTTTTATATTTCTATGTTGCCGTTTAATATTGTGTGAAAGATTATTCAGTAATCCTGGCCAAAGAGAGTTTCTCATCACAGACATTTCTATCGAAATTGGATTTTGCAAATCCATCATGTCTTTATTTGAGTTAGATAATGAATTCATGGATGGACTGATAAAACTATAATTAACGACTTCATAATATCCGAGCCCATGAAACACAGAATCAATTTGCTCTCTTTTTATTTGCCGACTTGATTTTGTCATCAGTGCCATATTCTGTTGCTCAATCTTTTGTGGTATTTGATCAAAACCGTATACTCTTGAAATTTCTTCAATCAAATCACACTCTTCATTGATATCAAATCGGTAACTTGGTGCCCTTACTTTCCAGCCTGTGTATCCAGAATCCTTTTCTTCGATTTCCATATCCAATCTATTGAGAATACTTTTAATTGTATGATTCGGAATGGTAATGCCCAGTATTTGCTTGATCTTATTTTTCCTAAGGCTGATAAATTTATTCTTCGGCTTATCTTTCTTGCTAATAAAAGAGTGAATCGGCCCATTCTCCCCACCGGCAATTTCATTGATTAAATTTGTAAATCTTTGAATCGCATATTCTTGTATCTCGGGATCAACACCCCTTTCAAATCTCATGCTTGCTTCACTGTGCAGACTCAGTGATCTTGCTCTTCCCATAATTGTTTCATAATTGAAATAAGCGGATTCAAGAACAATATCTTTCGTATCGTCTGATATCCCTGAATCCAAGCTGCCCATGATTCCTGCAATGCCTATAGACTTTTCTTCATCGGCAATAACCAGAAAATTTGAATCCAGTAGTTTTCTATTGCCATCGAGTATATCTATGACTTCCTTTTCATTTGCACGTCTAACAATTATTTTCTTGTTGATCTTCTTCAAGTCATAAGTGTGAAGTGGTTGGCCGGTTTCAAGCATTACAAAATTAGCAATATCAACGATTACATTGATTGATTTATAGCCCGATAGATCAAGTTTATTTATGAGCCATGAAGGAGATTTAACGTCTTGATTGATTGATCTAATCACCCTGGTCATAAATACTGGAGAATCATTCGGTGATTGAACATCCACATCCATGATTTCGTTATGATGAATTTTTGGATCAGTCAGCCCTTTGTTTGTAATCTTTGAACTATCCAATGCCCTGATTTCTTGAATAATTCCTTTATAGCTAAAACAATCTGCACGATTGGGTGTCAATTGAATATCTAGGATTTCCTCATCTTTTTTTCTTTCAATCTCAGATTCAATTCCAGAGAGAGTCAGAAGATCAGACAGCTCAACCGCACTATAGCCCTTCTTGAATGACTCATTTATCCATTTTACGGGTAACTTCATATCTAAAACTGGTTTAAGAAATTAAGATCATTTTCATAGAAAGAACGGATGTCTTTTATGCCATATTTCAACATTGTTAATCGTTCCACACCCATTCCGAATGCATACCCACTATAGGTTTCAGTATTGATGCCTAGGTTTTCAAGTACTTTTGGGTGCACCATTCCGCATCCTAGAATCTCCAACCATTTATTTTCTTTAGATAATATGTCCACTTCTGCAGACGGCTCAGTAAAAGGAAAATAAGATGGTCTAAAGCGTACTTCTGTATTGTCTTCAAAGAAAGTGTTGATGAACTGGTGCAGTATTCCTTTTAAATGACTAAAATTTATTCCTTTATCTATTACAAGTCCTTCTATTTGATGAAACATAGGGGTATGTGTAATGTCAGAATCTCTTCGGTAAACTTTACCAGGCGCAATGACCCTTATTGGAACGCCTTCTCTTTCCATACTCCGAATTTGAATTGGAGATGTATGTGTTCTTAATAAGTATTCAGAGTTAAAGTAAAAAGTATCATGCATTGCCCTAGCGGGATGGTTATCCGATATATTGAGAGCCGTAAAATTATGATACTCGTCCTCTATTTCTGGCCCATCTTCTACCTCAAAGCCAGCACCATAAAAAATTTCTTCTATTTCTAAGAGGGTTCTTGTTATCGGGTGCCTATGTCCTTGAAAACTGTTTCTGCCTGGTAGCGTTACGTCTATCTTTTTATCATCGATGCTTTGGTTGATTTCTTTCTTCTGTAAGGAGGCTTTTTTTTCTGACAGTTTCAGCTGTATCAACGATTTAATTTCATTGATTCTTTTTCCGAAAGCTGGCCTATCTTTTGGATCTATTTCAGACAGAGATTTAAGGGCTCCAGTTATTGATCCCCTTTTCCCTAGGTATTTAACTCTAACTAACTCAAGCTCATTCGATGATGAGGTTTTATTTATTTCTTGGATTGCTGAATCTGACAGATCTGAAAGATTGTCAGTCATTAGGCATTCTCTAATGCAGTTCTAGCTTTATCCGATATTGCCTTGAATGCTTCTGCATCATGAACAGCAAGATCCGCAAGCATTTTTCGATCAATCTCCACACCAGCAGACCTTAATCCATGCATTAATTTGCTATAAGAAAGATTATTTTGCCTAGCGGCCGCATTGATTCTGATAATCCAGAGCGCTCTGAATGTGCTCTTTTTCTTTTTTCTATCTCTATAGGCATACTGACCTGCTTTGGTTGCAGCTTGTTTTGCAACTTTGATTAGACGGCTTCTAGCACCGTATTGACCTTTGGTCTTTTTAAGTACTTTCTTATGTCTAGCTTTTGATGTTACGCCTCTTTTTACTCTGGCCATGGTTATATCCTATTATTTTAACTGTAAGGCAAAAGTTTCTTCACACTTTTCATATCTCCATCTGCGATCAGCGATGACTTTCTGAGCTGCCTTTTTCTTTTGCTGCTCTTCTTAGTGAGGATATGGTTCAAGTGAGATGAACTTCGCTTGAATTTTCCGCTACCTGTTTTTTTAAAACGTTTGGCAGCTCCTTTATTTGTTTTTAACTTTGGCATAATTAATTCTCAATTGTGTTTTGGGGCTACAACTGTAATGAGCTGTCTTCCCTCAAATTGTACTTCCTGCTCAACAGATGAGATTTGTTCTATGTCACTTAGAACTCTTTTTAGTAGGTCGTGTCCCAGCTCAACATGTCTCATTTCTCTTCCTCTATACCTCAATGAAATTTTTACTTTATTTCCCTGTTCTATGAAGTCCTTAATTCTATTTACTTTGACCTCATAATCTCCTTTTTCAATCACTGGCCTGAATTTAATTTCTTTAACTTGAATCGTTTTTTGTTTCTTTTTTGCGCCTTGGTTTTTCTTCTTTTGTTCAAACAGATGTTTTCCATGATCTAAGATCTTGCATACTGGGGGTTCAGTGTTCGGTGATACTTCAACTACATCCAGACCCTTTTCTTTTGCCAGCTCTATGGCTTCTTCTAATGGCAGAATTCCTAATTGATTTCCCACTTCATCTATTAAACGAATTTCAGAAGCTCTTATTTGACCATTCTTCCGAATCCTTTTTTTAGCAGCGATATTTTTTCTCCTTAATTTTTAATTTCATTGGCAACTCTATCTAAAAAATCCTTCATCTTCATGTTGCCTAGATCATCACCCTTTTGTGTCCTTATCGTGATTTCATCATCGCAGACCTCTCGGTCACCTAAAACAATCATGTAAGGTACCTTATTTAAGGTGTGATCGCGAATTTTAGAGCCTATTTTTTCGTTTCTCAAGTCAATTTCTGCTCTTAAACCATTTTTTTTCAAAATTTGATGCACTGAATCTGCATAATCATGTTGTTTTTGATTGATTGGAAGGACTGAAACCTGAACTGGCGCAAGCCACAATGGGAATTTCCCTGCAAAATGTTCAACCAGAATTCCAAAAAATCTCTCCACAGAACCAAGCAATGCGCGGTGAATCATGATGGGATGATGCTTCTGGCCATCGCTTCCGATATACCTCATGTCAAATCGCTCAGGAAGATTAAAATCAAGCTGTACTGTTGAGCATTGCCAGAGTCTTCCTATTGCATCTTTTATTTTGATGTCTATTTTTGGTCCATAGAATGCTCCGCCACCCTCATCGATTTGATAATTTAACCCTCTTTTCTTAAGGGCATCAATTAGGGCTTCTGTGGCTTTATCCCATATTTCTTCGCTGCCAACATACTTTTCTGGTCTGGTAGCAAGATGAATCTCAAATTCTGTGAAAGTAAATTTGTTGAGCATATTTATGGCTAATTCCAAAATTTCACTAATCTCATGTTCTATTTGATCCTCTGAGCAAAAAATATGTGCATCATCTTGCGTAAAGCCTCTCACTCTCATTAGACCATGAAGTGCTCCAGTCATTTCATGTCTGTATACGGTTCCAAGCTCAGCCCACCTAATTGGAAAGTCCCTATAGGATCGTAACTTATCTTTATATATAAGAACGTGAAACGGACAGTTCATGGGCTTTAATCGATACGATTGGTTTTCATCATCTATTGGTGTATACATGGACTCTTCATAGAAGTCGGTATGTCCTGAGGTTTGCCAAAGTGTATCGAGTGCAATATGGGGAGTGTATAGAATTTCATAGCCAGCTTTTTCGTGTTCTTTTTTCCAGTATTTCTCAATTGCATTCCTAATCCTTGACCCATTAGGATGCCAAAATACGAGCCCACCACCCGCATCTTCTTGAATACTGAATAAATCCAAATCCTTGCCAATTCTTCGGTGATCTCTTTTCTCTGCTTCTTCTAGCTGTGTCAAGTATGCATCTAGTTCTTTCTTATTTCTCCATGCTGTCCCATAAATTCTTGTCAGCATTTCATTATTTGAATCACCCTTCCAATATGCGCCTGAAACTTTTGTTAATTTGAAGGCACCTATATGAGATAAATCTGGCAGGTGTGGACCTTTACATAGATCAATAAAATCTGAATCCTCGTTTGAGTAGATCTGAAAATCATCAGACTGTTCTGATTCTTCAATAATCTTGATTTTGTAATCTTCGGATCTGCTTTCAAAGCAATCAATGGCATTTTTTTTATCATGCAATGATTTCGTGATCGTCGATTTTTCCTGGATGATTTTTCTCATCTCATCTTCGATTTTCGGAAGGTCCTCAGTTGAAATAGTTTTTTGGGTCATAAAGTCATAATAAAACCCATTTTCAATCGTTGGCCCAATTGCTAGTTTTGCATCGGGGTAGATATTTTTAATAGCTAGCGCAAGCACTTGTGCTGCAACTGTATGCCTCATGATCTCAAGCCCTTCTTCAGAATCTAATGTAATGATTGATAGTGAGCAATCACTGTCAATTGGATCACATAAATCCTTTTGCTCTCCATCAATGATTACGGCAACTGCACTTTTCGCAAGCCCAGGACCAATTGATAGCGCAACATCTAGGCCGGTTGTACCTGTAGGTAATTCTTTGATTGACTTATCTGGCAATGTTATTTTCATCAGTTCATCTTAGTGCAATTAGTGATTAATGATTGTAACCGATACTGATTTGAATGATGGAGTTTTACTTCTCTCATCATTGTTTTGAGGTATCAGAATATTGGCTTCTGGCATATATGTCATTACATTGCCTTGCTTGATATCGAATTTTGCTAATCTGACCTTTTTCAATGAGCCGGTCTCACTCTTAACATCTACTACTGACCCATCAGAAAGACCAAGTTTCTTGATATCCTCGGCATTAATATACAGAACATCTCTGGATTTCTGATTCCTAAAAACATCGGCTTCGTCATATATCATCGTATTAAATTGCCCCTCACTTCTGACAGATGATAAATTGAACGAATTGGATTGAGATTCTATTTTCCAAGAAGTTTGAGTAGGTATCATAAATTTGCATTGAGATGTTCCGGTTGTTTCATGATTAGGAGTTACATCTTTTGGATCCTCAACATTCTTTATCTGGAATTCCGGGAGTAGTTCCTGAACAGACATTCTGATGTCGTTATTCTTATTGAAATGTTCAAAACTTAGGCCCTCTCTTTCTATTGATCGCTCTGCAATGTCTGCGATAATCTCAGCTTCAGTCTTAATACCCAATACTGATTCGCTTTCATCTTCAGCTCTAAATGGAAGTATCAGGTTCTCATTATCAATCCCAAATAAATTTGTTTCATTTAATGTTGAATTAACCATCACTTTGAATGGGATTCTATTTAGGGCTAGTTTAGAAAATTCTCTATCTGGATTTACAGAAAATAAGTTGCCGCCCAACAAGAAGGTAAATTCAATATCACCCTGATGAGATGCTTGCATGCAAGACAAGGTGTCTTTGCCCTTATAATTAGGGAATTTCATGTCGTAAGTTTGCTGAAAAGAGTTAAATATTCTTTTTTTTGTTAATGGATCAAAGCCCATAAATGGCAATTGTGGGGCATTGTCATGCCATCGAAGAGGCAATAGACCCCTGCCCTCTCCTTCTGTCATGTTTCTCAGGATGGCCAAGTTAATTATAGCTTCGATATTATCTGTTCCATTCGAATGATGAGTCAGCCCCATTCCCCATGAAAAAACAGTTCTTTCTGATGAAAGGTACAGATCGCATATAAGGTTGATCTCTTGACGGGAAACACCTGATCTCATTTCTATGAGTTCCCATGAAAGATTAGCAATGAAATTATCAAATGCGGCATAACCATTCTTATTTTTAATCTCTTCTAGGTTTACTTGCTCTCTTTCAATAAGACACTTTGAGAGACCTGACAGCAATGCAACATCACCGCCTATATTGGGTTGGCAATAGTGAGATGTAAGCTTCTGAAGCTCTGGCTCAATCGTTGGATTGATTGAAATTATTTTGTTGCCCTTTTTCTTATGTTGCTTAAGAATCTCAGCAAATTTAGGATGATTTGATGTCGGATTTGCCCCAATTACAAAAATTAAATCAGAATTCAGTAGATCATCATATGGGATTGAATTATTGCTGGGCCCAAGAGATGCATTTAATGCAATTCCAGATGCTTCATGACAGTAATTAGAGCAAGTATTCACATGATTGCATCCGATTGTCCTTGCAAATAGATCGAGCAAGAATGAAGCTTCATTGGATGATCTTCCTGAGGCATAAAAGAAACTTTTTCTTGGATCTATGTTCTTGATCTTTTTTGTAATAATCTCTAGTGCTTCTGAATAAGTAATCGCAGAGTATGTTTCATCATTACTGGATTTATAAAACGGACATTGAATTTCACCGAGTTCGAAGAGTTCTTTGGCAGACAGATCTCTAAGTTCTGATAATTCAACCGTTTCAAATAAATCAGCAGTGATGTATTTCTGGTTGCTCTCTAGTTTCTGATACATGACTCTGGGTACATTAAGCTATGATGTGTTTCAGTTGATTGACTTCGTTTACTTTATTTTCTTGCCATTTCGAACGATACGAAGCCGGCTCTACTTCAACCGCAGTCACTTTGTATTCAGGACAATTGGTGGCCCAATCACTATTTTCAGTGGTTACAACATTTGCTCCGGTTTCCGGATTATGAAATGTGGTATAAACAACACCTGGCGGTATCTTCTCAGTTATATAAGCATTGAGAGTTGTTTCACCTTTTCGGCTCCTTAGAAGCACTAGAGAGCCTTCCTTGATGCCTCTCATATCCGCATCAGAAGGATGAATTTCAAGCACATCTTCGTCGGACCACTTATTGTTGTGGGTCCTTCTTGTTTGAGTGCCCACATTGTATTGAACAAGGTTTCTTCCGGTGGTCAATAACAGTGGAAACTTCCGGTTCGATTTTTCTGTTGTTGGAACAAAGTCAGTAATCATAAACTGCCCTTTGCCTCGAACAAATTCATCCACATGCATAATTGGCGTACCTTCTGGCGCTTCATCATTGCAAGGCCACTGGATACTGCCAAGTTTGTCTAACCGGTCAAATGAGACACCATTGAATGTAGGCGTTAACTCAGCAATTTCATCCATGATTTCTTTGGATGATTTAAAATTCATTTGATAACCCATTGCTTTTGCTAACTCTTGAGTGATTTCCCATTCATGTTTACCAGTAATTGGCTTCATAACAGGCCTGACTCTATTGATACGCCGTTCAGCATTTGTAAACGTACCATCTTTTTCTAAAAACGACGTTGCAGGGAAGAAGACATGAGCAAATTTTGCCGTTTCCGTTAAAAAGAGATCCTGAATAACAACACATTCCATTGATGAGAAGGCTTCTTCAATATGTTGTGTATTGGGTTCGGATTGAACAAAATCTTCGCCTTGGACATATATTCCTTTGAATTCACCTCCCACAGCTGCATCAAACATATTTACAGATCGCATGCCTGGTTTATCCTGGATTTTGACATTCCACTTCTCTTCGAAAATTGATCGCGCATTCTCATCCTCAATGGGTCTATAGCCAGATAATTCATGAGGAAAAGAACCCATATCACAGGATCCTTGAACGTTATTTTGACCTCTAAGTGGATTTACACCAGCTCCGATAAAGCCTACATTGCCTGTAGACATTGCCAGGTTTGCCATGCCCATAACCATGGTAGAGCCTTGCGAGTGCTCTGTTACGCCTAACCCATAGTAGATTGCACTTCTATTGCCTTGGGCATACAGTCGAGCTGCTTTTTTTATAAGTTCAGCACTCACACCTGTAGGTTTTTCAGCCGCTTCTGGAGAGTTTGATTCATCTTTTATGAACTCAATCCAATCGTTGAATGAAGACTCCTCGCATCTTGATTTAACATAATCAAGGTCGATCAAACCTTCATTCACAACAACATGAGAGAACGCATTAATTAAGGGAACATTCGAACCCGGGAGAATGGGTAAGTGATAGTCTGCTTTAATGTGAGGTGATTTTACAATGTCGGTTTTTCTGGGATCGACTACTATTAGTTTTGCACCTTCTCTGATCCTTTTTTTCATTTGCGATGCAAATACAGGATGGCCAACTGTAGGATTCGCCCCAATTACCATAATTACATCGGTGTGTTGCACGCTGTCGAAGTGCTGTGTTCCTGCTGAAGTTCCAAAAGTTTGTTTTAGTCCATATCCTGTTGGCGAGTGACAAACTCTTGCACACGTATCGACATTGTTATTACCAAATGCGGTTCTGATGAGTTTTTGAACAATATAGGCTTCTTCATTGGTTGTTCTTGCTGATGTAATGCCGCCAATGGAATTGGTCCCATATTGGTTTTGAATTTTCTTGAATTTATCCGCAGCATATTGAACGGCTTCATTCCAAGAAACTTCCTTCCATGGATCATCGATATTTTCTCTGATCATGGGTTTGGTGATTCTATCCTGATGATTTGCATAGCCCCATGCAAACCTTCCCTTTATGCAACTGTGTCCTTTATTGGCTCCACCATCCTTATAAGGCACCATTCTGACAACGTCATTGTTTTTAATCTCTGCTTTAAAAGAGCAACCTACACCACAATATGCGCATGTTGTGAGTACGGTTTCATCTGGCATACCTTTCTCCGAAACAGTCTTTTCTAGAAGGCTGCCAGTAGGACAAGCTTGAACACAAGCACCGCAAGACACACATTCAGAGTCAAAGAAATTATCTGAAATACCTGGTTTAACTTTTGATTCAAACCCTCTTGATTCAATCGATAGTGCAAATGTACCTTGGACTTCATTACACGCCCTCACACACCTTGAGCATACAATGCATTTGTCTGGATCAAAATCAAAGTAAGGATTGGATTCATCTACGTTTGAGCCCAAGTGATTACAGCCATTCTCAAGGCTATATTTTGATGGGGCTAATTGATTGTTTTGAAATAAATTATGGTCTATCGCTTGGTCCTGTAAATCACAATCCCCATCACCTGCGCAGGTATTACAGTCTAAGGGATGATCCGAGATATACATTTCCAATAAGTCTTTCCTGAAAACAGAAAGCTCATTATTTTGAGTTACCACTTTCATTCCGTCTGTAAGAGGTGTTGTGCATGAAGATGGGTATCCAAATCCAGTTCTTCCTTCAAAATCAACAATGCAAAGTCTACAAGAGCCAAAAGACTTTATGTTATCTGATGCACATAGGCTTGGAATATCAATACCGACCATTGCTGCTGCTCGCATAATGGATGTATTTTCCGGGACAGTAATTTCTATCTGATCAATATAGCCTGTAACCGTTTTATCTGATTTTACAATTGGCGTACCAAAGTCTTTTTCTTTTAAGCGTGTCATTTTTCAATTAATTCGTTTGGAAAGTTCTTGATTATAGAATAGATCGGATTAGGCGTCATTCCTCCCATTGCACAGAGTGATGTGGCTTCCATTGTTTTGCATAATTCGTTAAGAAGTATCGAATCTTCTTTTGAGGATTTATTTTTTTGTAAGCGATCAATTATTTCAACTCCTCTAATTGATCCAATTCGACATGGCGTACATTTTCCACAAGATTCTTTTGAGCAGAACTCCATTGCAAATTTAGCTTGTTCAGACATATCGACTGTATTATCAAAGACAACCAATCCTCCATGTCCAACAGATCCTTTGATGCTCTGCAAGGATTCAATCGTAAGTTTTGTCGACATCATTGCTGAAGACAAATATATACCGAGAGGACCACCTATTTGTATTGCATGGATCGGCATACCTGATTTTGTTCCTTTACCAAAGGTTTCTACCATTTCGCCAATTGAGATATCAAAATTGGTCTCTACCAACCCCGATTGATGAATATTGCCGCATAGCTGAAATGGCATTGTTCCGATTGATTTCCCAGAACCAAGTTTAGAAAAGTCATTAAGTGAGCCATTTAGTAATGGAGGAATTGTAGCAAGAGTAACGACATTATTGATTAAAGTAGGTTTTTCAAACAGTCCGTTTATTGCTGGGAGCGGTGGTTTGGACCGAACCAGTCCTCTTCGACCCTCTATGCTTTCCATCATCGCTGTCTCTTCACCGCAGACATATGAACCTGCACCAATCCTAAGGTCAATATCAAAATCAAAACCACTTGACTGTATATTGCTTCCTAAAAAGTTGTTTTCTCGTGCAGTTTCGATGGCTCTTTTGAGGTATGTTTTTGCAAGTGGATACTCGGATCGAAGGTAGATATAACCCTTTGAGGCTCCAACGGCAAAGGCGGCTATTGTCATTCCTTCAATTAGAGAAAACGGATCTGATTCCATTATGAGTCGATCGGAGAATGTTCCTCCGTCACCTTCATCGGCATTGCATGCTAGATATTTGATTGAATCATTTTGATCACTTACAGTTTGCATTTTAATGCCAGTTGGGAAAGCGGCGCCACCCCTTCCAGTAAGGCCTGATTCTTTTATTTTATCTATAATAGTTTGATGGTTAAGGCTGAGAGCATTTCTTAAGGCATCATATCCACCATTGCTTTGATAAAAAGAAATATCCAAAGGATCACCCATTCCAATTCGAGAGAAAACAATCCTATTTTGTTTTTTTATGAATTCTATATCCCTTATATCAAAAGGACTTCTGCTTTCAAAATCACTTAAAAATTCATCGAGAGTCTTTAGTTGAGACAGATCGATGCCCTTGTAACATACCCCTAGCCTCTTGCCTTGCTTTTCTAATTCTATGAAAGGCTCAAGCCAGAATGCTCCCCAAGAACCGTTTCTAATAATCTCAACCTCTTCAATGCCTTCTAGCTTGCTGATTGCTTTGTGTGCATCAATTGCGCCAACTGAATTTGAAGTTGTTTCATTGGGAATATATATTTTTAGAGAATCAATCATCAATTGTTCACTCGATGTCTTCAAGAAAATTGAGAATCTTGTTTTTGTCGGCTTCACCGATAACAGTCTCATTGATCATTACTGAAGGACCGAGAGCGCAGTTTCCTAAACAAAAAACCTCTTGAAGCGTAATTTTAGAATCTTTTGTTGTTTCCCCAAGGCTTAAACCGAAGTGATCAATTAATTGATCTGTTAGCTTTTTAGAATTAAGGCTTTGGCAAGCCTCAGCCCCGCATACTCTGATTACATGATCACCCGAAGGCTCAAGTGTAAAATCATCGTAATATGTTAAAACATCCAGCACCTCTGCTTTCGAATAATTAAAGGCTTGAGCAAGTTCAGATATTGCATTTTTACTGATATGACCCTCCATCTCTTGAACTGCATGAAGTGCAGGCATCAATCCGCCTTCAATTTGAGTAAACGATTTTATGGTTTCTCTAAGCTTTGTCATTCGATTCCACCCATTGACCATACCCACCTAGCAAGCTGGAAACATCATTGAATCCAATATCATTGAAGTATTGAGCTGTATCTCTGCTAGAAATGCCTTTATAGCAGTAGATTATGGTTTTTTTATTTTTATCTGCATTGATCAAGAAATCATCAATGTTGTCGTTTGACAAATGGACTGCTCCATCAATATGGCTTGCATTAAAGCTTTCATGATCTCGAATATCCAATAAATAAATATCAGCCGAAAGGATCTCTTTTGCTTCATTGACCGAAATTTCTTTATAACTACCCATACAAATTAACCTGTTGTTCGGTTGCTATTATAATTATTATGTTCAGATAACACATCAATTACATGATCAAATGAAAAAATATGACGTCATCATCATCGGCTCTGGACCAGTTGGTTTAAGCCTTGCTAAATCGCTTTCTAATGCAGAATTTAATGTTTGTGTAATCGATCGACAAACAAAAGAAAACCTTTCGGAGCCGCCTTATGATGGACGTGAGGTCGCAATCACTCATTTTTCAAGAAGAATACTCAGGGACATAGGCTCATGGGATTTAATTGATGAGGGATGCATTTCACAACTCAAGGAAGCAAAAGTCGTTAATGGACAGTCACCGTATTCGCTTCATTTTAATTTTGAAGAAACGAATCAATCAACACTGGGTTATTTGATACCCAACCATAGAATTAAATCAGCGATCTTTGATTCAATCGTTAATGATCCATTGATTTCATTTATAGAGAAAGCCAGTTCAAAGACATTCACCATTAATGCTGATGGGGTTGAAGTTGAATTGGAGTCAGGAGACATTATTTCAGGTGAGCTTTTAGTAGCTGCAGACGGACGACTTTCTGAATCAAGAAGACAGATGGGTATACCGGCAGAAGTTAAGGATTTTGGGAAAACCGTTATTGTTTGCAAAATGAATCATGAGAAGCACCATGAAAATATTGCTTATGAATGCTTTCATTATGGAAGAACGCTGGCGGTGTTACCAATGGTTGGAAAGCAGTCCTCGGTTGTAATTACGATACACACCGACAAGGCAAAAGAGATCTTAAATCAAGATGACACAACATTTAGTGAAGACATTTCTGAAAGGTTCAACCATCGATTGGGTAAAATGTCTGTCGCATCAGATAAATTTTCTTATCCATTGTTTGCCTCTCACGCAGATCATTTTCATTCTGAACGTTTTGCTCTGGTTGGAGATGCATCCGTTGGGATGCATCCTGTTACTGCACATGGTTTTAATCTTGGATTAAGAGGCATTGATACATTAACCAGAGTACTTACAGAAGCAAAGACTAATAATGAGGCATTCTATTCCCTAGAGACCCTAAAGAAATATAATCAGCAACATCAGCTGAATACAAGAACACTCTATTATGGAACCAATGTGATTGTAGACCTATTTAACTCTGAAAAGTCGGCTGCAAAATTCTTGAGAAGATTTGCGCTTCGATTTGGCAACAATGTTTGGCCGATAAAAAAAATGATCATGGATCAACTCACAGAGACAAAATAGACAGATCGCTCTAAGAAAATGCCACAAAAAGATAATCTAATACCATCTAGTTCTCTCATGCTTGTTAGGGATTCGAACAATGGTGTCGAAGTCTTTCTGATGAAAAGAGCACAAAAGAGCAATTTTGGCGGAGTTTGGGTATTTCCAGGTGGCATTCTTGAAAATCAGGATCGGTTGATGGCAACAAAGGACTACTGTAACGGAATTAGCGAAACAGAAGCACAAAAGGTATTGAACAGTAA
>Ga0208410_1000984_pt1 | contig 15354 bp, 10 predicted proteins | sample ETN02SmetaG_3_FD_185787 | JGI IMG/M metagenome (GOLD analysis project Ga0208410, IMG submission 185787) | Marine microbial and viral communities from oxygen minimum zone, Eastern Pacific Ocean - ETNP2014F10-02SV257 (SPAdes) (version 2) | ecosystem: Environmental > Aquatic > Marine > Oceanic ... | reverse complement strand
GACTCCTTCGCCGCCGTCAGCTCCGCCTGAAGCCGCTGGGCCTCATCAGTCGCCCGCTGCGCTTGCTGAGACAAGTCTTCGCACAACATGGCGAACTTCCCTTCCATTGTCTCTTTCTCTTCTTTCTCCTTGTCAAGGAATTCGTGAGCTGCCGTGAGCTCAGCTTGCAATCGTAATGCTTCTGCAGTTGCCTGCTGTGATTGCTGAGATAAATCTTCGCACAACATAGCGAACTTCTCCTCGATCGCATCCTTTTCTTCGACTTGTCGTTTCATAACTTCCTTCGCCGCTACTAACTCAGCTTGAAGCCGCTGGGCCTCATCAGTCGCCCGCTGCGCTTGCTGAGACAAGTCTTCGCACAACATGGCGAACTTCTCTTCGATGGTTTCTCTCTCCTTTATCTGCTTGTCGAGTTCTTCTTTCACCGCGTCCAACTCCTGAAGCGAGCCTACATTATCCGTGAGTGCCGCGAGCTCTTGCGGATCGCGATCACCCGAAATATCCGCACTTTTACCCAATTTCTCCTTCGCGCGTTTGCTCGCCACCGACCTCAATGCACGCGCTTTCCCAAGCTCGTCGATCGCTTCGTTCGACCCACCCTTCGACTTATCCTTCGCTCTCGCGCGCGTATCCCGACGACGACACGCATATCCCGACACACGCTTCGTCTCGAGACACGCTTTACCCCTTCCCGCCGCTCTGCCGCTCCGCGCGCGTTCGCTCGCAAATATCATCCTCGCCGACGCCGACGCCGACGTCATCATCGCCATCCCGACCTCGATCCCCGCGCGCGCGTCTCGCGAGCGCGCTCGAACGAATCGACGCGCGTATTTACTTCCAACGACGTCGCGAACGCGTGCGCTCGTCCGCCCTCACGACGCCTTCGACGCGTCTTCACGTATCGACCGATCGCCACCAACCTGGACCGATTATCGCCCCTCGGCCACCGTCGCGCCTCGCCGCGCGTCCTCCACGCTCGACGACTCGACTCGACGCGCGCGCGAACGTTCCCGCGCGATTCCCGTCGATCGAGATCGATCGACGCGCCGCGCCGGGTCGTCGCGGTGTGTCTCGACCGGTCGCTCGATTGGTCGCTCGATGTCGACGGTCTGCCGATGACGGAAAAAATAAATGGTGTTCGAGGTGGCTTCACTACGGCAAACGGCTCGCACACGCGTCGACCGACGGGACGGCACACGACGGCGCGGCGAACGCGCGCGAGGTCGAGGTGCACGCGCGCGCGCGCGCGTCGCGCGCGCGCGCGCGTCGCGCGCGCGGACTGCGTCTCGGTCGAGTCGTTCGGCGACGCGCGACGCGCGGTGGGCGGTGGCGTGGACGCTCGCGCGCGATGGGGGCGTCGCAGCGTCGCAAGCAGCGACGGGCGGCGCGGTGGGGCGCCAAGGACGCCGCCAGCGCGCGAGGAGGCGGGTCGAGCGCGAGGGCCGGCGCGCGCGAGGGCGGTGGACTTGCGGCGCGCGCCCCGAAGAGCGCGCGCGCGGCGAGCAGGACGGAGGCGAGCGCGAGCGGGCGCGAGCGGGCGCGCGACGAGACGGCGAACGCGAGCGGAGCGAACACGAACGCGAGCGACGACGATCGACGGGCGTCATGGCGAGAGATCGTGGTGGAGTACATGAGTAAACGTTCGAATCAAGAGAGCCTGGACGCGGTGGAGCTCGCGGAGGGACTTCGGGAGAGGTGTGGGAGCTGGAACGAGGAGACCAAATCGGCGCTCGGCGTAGGGCTGAGGGATTTTGATAGGGAGACTTTGGAGACGTTGCATGATCTCTGGAGGCGTGGGTACGTAGAGTGTAAGGATGAAAAGTTCTTAGCGTCTCGTCATAGAGAGAGGTTGGCGTTCAGACGGAAGTTTACGCTCGCCAAGGGCGTCGCCGAGGCCATGCGAGAGATGGCTTCTTCGAGCGAAAACGACGAGGACGCTGTCAAACGAGGCGCGGGTGATTCTGACATAAGCGCTAACGAAGGTTTTCAGAGCGAGAGTGAAGGGGACGACCACCACGACTTTGACGATTCGTTTGACGAGTACACGGACGACGAAGAAGAGAATAACTTTTCGTTCAATTTGGAAGAGAACGATACGAGCAGTGGAGACGAGGCGGGCCAAGATGAATACGACGCACTTCACATGCAGGTCGTGGAGTTTACGAGGAAGAGTGGAATGTCTCCGCACGAGGTCAATCGCCGCAAACAATGTTTCGACGCTATTGAGTCTACCATCAGGCGTCTTTATTCGAATCGTTCGAATTGCTCGTTGCATGTATTTGGAAGCGGAGCGACAGGACTCGCGCTCGCTGGCGCGGACTTGGACCTCGTTCTTCTAGGAGTGGGACCGCAATCTTCGAGAGGAGGTGGTGGCGGGTTCACGCGTGGCGAAAGAGACGCCATAGTCACGCACTTGCGCAAAATTGCGCGTTTCTTACGGAAAGAGAACGCCGTGTCTCGAGCGGAAATCATCGCCACGGCGAAGGTTCCCATCATCAAGATGAAGAGCGCCGTCGCGCCTTACATCGCCGTTGATTTATCTCTAGGCACGACGAACGGTCTCGAAGCAGTGGGATGGATCAGACAACAAGTCAAAACCTATAGCGCTCTCAAACCGCTGATTTTCTTCCTGAAACGCCTGTTGAGTACGCATCACCTGAACGACGCGGCGACTGGTGGATGCGGCGGCTATCTTCTCGTTTCTTTGGTTGTGTCGCACCTGAAGCAGACCGGTACTGTAAACGCAGTGAATCGAGCAGGCGTATTGGGTGATCTTCTTCTTGGATTTCTGCGAAGATTTGGATCCGCGTTCGACTACAAAGTGAACGCCATCGCCGCGGGCCGGGAGTCTGGCGTCATGTCCGTGAAGGATCTTCCGGGTCCACCGTTCGGTGTGCGGCCTTACATTATGGCAGAAGATCCGCAAGAGCGTCTTCGATGTTTCACGGCCGCGGCGCACAGATTTAGAGAGGTGCAAAACCTCTTCAGACTCACCGCCGAGCACATTTCGGTGAGCGGCGAGCTCTCGCTGCTCGCCGACGTCGCCGCACCGCCACCGCGCAATCCGTTCAGTTATCCAAAGGGTGGACAGGTGATCAAGGTCAAACAGAGCGCCGCGGTTCGCCGCGATGGTCCCACACCGAGTGGGAAAAACAACCATAGTCAGCATTTCCGCAAGGCAAACGCAAAGAATAGTTTTTCGCCGAACAAACCGGACTGGACGGATGATCCTCGAAATGGAAATAATAAACGTCCTCGATCCGCCGGGGCGTGGTCTTCTGACGGACACAAAGGTCACGGCGGTGCGCCACAAGCGAAGCGACGCAAACCACCGTCTCCAGGTTCGGGTAAATCCGTCACGGAACAAATGCGCAGAAATGTGCAGGCGAAAGTCAACGCCGCGAAAAGCGCGCGCAAAAAGTCCGGCGCCATCTCAAAGAAGAAGGCGAACCGCGCACGCAATCGCGCGAGGAAGAAAAAGTAGATGCTTTATTGCGGTAATTCACGCGCTCGTAGAGTTAAATCGCGTTGTAGTCACGAAATTGTCCGACTCGCCCGCGAACCAACATTTTTTAGCGAAAACTCTTCGCCCCCGGCGCGCGGTCGACTCCACACACCGCGTCGCGCACCGACGCGCGCCGGCGCGAACGCGCACACGCACCGACCACGATCCATGTCGGCCGCGCGAGTCTCCCTCTCGCGCACCGCGTCGTCGTTGTCCACACCGCCAGCCACCGGACGCCCATCGTCATCGCGCGCATCCGCGCGCCGCGCGCGAACCGCGCGCGCGCTCCCGCCCGACGTCGTCGACGCGGTGCGAGCGATCGATGTCGACGCCGTCACCGACGTCGTCGGCCTCTCGCCGCGAGACGCCGCCGGCGCGGGGCTTCGCGCGCTTCGCGGCTTATCCATCGTCGACGTCATCGCGCAACTCCACGAAGCGCTCGAGCCGCTCATTCGCGTGGACGATTTCGGAAAGCGCGAGGACGACGGTGAGAGCCTGCGAAACGCGATCGAACATCAGGGCGTGTATGACGTCGCGTCGCAGGCGCTGAGCGTGGCGAGGGAGAAGTTCGTGTCGTCGAAAGTCGTGGCGGGCGCGGCGGCGGCGGCGCAGTCGTTCGGGCTCTCGGAACTGTTGCCCGAGGACGCGATGAGCGCCACGTATCAAGCGTTGGTGACGGCGATGGCTGGGATTTTAGCGACCGTGAATAGCGGTGATGGTGAATCGACGCGCGCGTCGGCGAAGGGTGCGGACGTCGATGAGTTGCCGAAGACGTACGACGTGGAACGCATTCGCGCGTACTGGGGCAGACGTCCCGCGGCGGTGGCGAAACGGTCCGCCGCGGTGGTGGGGGACGTCATCGGTTGGGTCGTCGCGTTACTCGTGGACATTCAGACGGGTAACGTGGAGAAGAATTCCGCGGAACGGGCCGGCCAGTTGAAGGATATCATCGCGCAACAAGGGCCGGCATTCGTGAAAGTGGGACAAGCGGTGGCGATTCGTCCCGATTTGCTCCCTCCGGCGTATCTCGAAGCGCTTCAGACGCTCCTGGACGGCGTCAAGCCGTTTTCAAGCGAAGATGCGCGCGAATTGATCCGAAATGACCTCGGCCGACCGCTCGAAGAGGTTTTCGAAGATGTCAGAGCGTTCGATGAGCCCATCGCTTCCGCGTCCATCGGCCAAGTGTACAAGGCGAGACTCAAGCAAACGCCGGGCATGAAAGAAGAGCAAGCTAGTTTCGGGTCAGACGTCGCCGTTAAAGTGCAGCGACCGAATATATTAGACACCGTCACCCTCGACTTGCTCGTGATTCGATCCGTCATCGAGAGCTTGGCGAAGCTACCGAAGGACGGACCTCTGGCGCAGGTGCAGCAGGGCGCAGAAGGATTCCTCCCGGTGCTCGACGTCGCCGCCGAGCGATTCCTCGAAGAGCTAGATTTCGCTCTCGAGGCGTCGAACGCGAGTCGATTCGAGGCGGACATGAACGCAGTGCCGTTCGTCCGGGGTACCATCAAGGTTCCGCACGTGTTTCAATCCGTCAGCACCGGAAAAGTGTTGACGCAAGAATGGGTCATGGGGCGAAAACTCACGGAGATCGAGGCGTCTAACACGAACGCAGATACTCGCGAAAAGCTCGTCGAGACCTTGCTCAATAGCTACATGGTGCAGTTTTTGGAGACTGGTTTCTTGCACGCAGACCCGCATCCGGGGAATTTCATGCTCATGGACGACGGGCGTTTGTGCATTTTGGATTACGGGATGATGACGACGATCACCGAGCAACAGCGCATCGCGTTTGTCGAGTACATCGCACATCTCAGCGCGAAAGAGTACGACAAGACGTTGGAAGATCTCGTCAATCTGGGCTTTGTTCCCCGTGCGCTCGCCGATGATCCGGCTAGCAGGGAAATCGTCGTGCCGGTGCTCGCCGAGACGCTCGAGACGCTGTACGGGTCGGGAGGAGGCATCACCACGAAGACGGATGCGCTCAACGCGCAGCAAAGCTCTCGCGTCGGCGAATTGAGCGATAAGCTCGACGCGCTTTCGAAGGAGTACCCTCTGCAATTGCCGCCGTACTTCGTGTTGATTTTACGCGCGTTCGGTACTCTCGAAGGCTTAGGCTTGAGCGTGGATTCCAACTATGCCATCGTCGACGAGTGCTTCCCTTACATCGCTCGTCGTCTGTTGTCGGACGACACTCCTCGCATGCGCAAGGCGCTTCGATCGTTCGTGTACGGAGGGAGCGATAGGTTGAAGGTTTCGCGCGTCAAAGATATCGCCGGCGGCTTTTCCAAATTTACCAACTCGATGGGTGCGACGGAAGCTAGCGGTATGACGAAGGGTGGCGATTCGCGCGGTGAGCTCGATCCCGCCACGCGAGATGCGTTGGCGATCGTCTTCTCCAGCGATGGGAATTATCTCCAAGATCTCGTCGTGGAAGAAGCCGTACGCGCGGCGGACTCTCTCAGTCGCAATGGCACGGTTTCGGTGTGGCAAGCTCTCAGACGCGCGTCGCCGTTCGCGTCCTTGGCTTCTCTCACGCCGCTCGCCCTCATCCCAGGCCTGAACGCTCCGATTCTTCTGTCTCTACTGGCGAGTCAGAACGAATCCGCCATCTCGCTCACGTTCGAGGATAAGAAAAATCTCGCCTTGTTGCGCAGCGTCGTCGATCTCATCGGACCTCGCGGGGTGAATCAATCGCTCCGATCCATCCTCGCCCAAGATTCTGGAAGCATCGATCCCGAGATCGTCGCCTCCGTCGCCCCCGGTCTCAGCCGCATGTCGAGCGATTTCGGCGAAAAGTTTAGCAAGCGACTCGTCGAGAGAAGCAGCGACGATATCGCAGCGATTAATCAACGGTGAAATCATTACTGTAAATAATAAAAGAATGCTACCGCGAGCGCAGAGAGTGCTCAAAACCCGTCGCACACGACCCCGAGCGCCTTGGTCCCGGCGGTCTCGCCGAAGATGCAGAGTCCGATTCGATTCTTCGCATCCGTCTTATCGTTGTTCGCCCACACCGCGTTCCCGTACGCCTCTCTCTGCGCCTTTCCAGAGATGCTCCCATCGGTGAATCCTCTCGACAATCGCACCCACTCGTCGAATTTCCCCTCGTCAAAGTCGCCGCCGGCGCCGCGCGCTCGAAGCAACCCGACCACTTTCGTCGTCATCAAAAACGACCGTCCCTGCGTCGAGTTGTCGTACCTCGACTTGTTCCGCGCGTACCATCCATCGACGAGCGCGTCATCGTCCGCTTTCCCCTCGCCGCGCGCGAGTCTCGCCGCCGCATCGAGCGTCGCGAGCGTGTCCGTCGCGTACTCATCGTTCGCGCGCGATGGAACCGCGCGCGTCGTCATCGGCATCGCGACGAGCGTCGCGAGCGCGCGACGACGCGACGTCGCGGTCGAGGAAGATGCCTTCGCGCGCGAGGGCGCGGCGGCGAGCGTCGCGGGCGCAGACATCGTCGTCGCGCCAAAGATTGACGAGCGCGTAACCGACGATCGACTTCTCATCCATCGGCACACGTCGACGCGCGCGCGAGAGGGAGACATGTCGAGCGCTCGAGCGGTGCGAGAGGCGATGCGACGCGCGGCGTCCATCGGTGCGACGGCGAGCGAGACGGCGACGACGACGCGCGCGAGTGGAATCCATCAATCGTTCGCGCGATCGATCGGCTCGCGAGGCGTCCCGGACGAGTACGGACAACCCGCGACCGGGGGCACGAGCTTCTTAGGAACGCCGAAGAATCATCGCGAACTCCTCGAGAAGCGACCGATGAGCCCGGACGTGTTCGCGGCGGACGGGAGCTGGAACCCGCACTATAAATTTCCCGCGGTGGCGCTGAGCTCGATCACGAACCGCGTCACCGGGGTGGCGCTCACGGGCGCGATGAGCGCCGGGGGTGTCATCGCGCTCGTGGGAGGACCGGAGGCGGTGCCGATGACGATAGAGATGTTCAAGGCGCACGCGCCGTTCGCGGTGATGCCGGCCAAGTTCGCGTTGAGCTTTCCGTTCGTGTTTCACACGTTGGGCGGGTTCAGACACTTGGTGTGGGACACGACGACCAAGGGGATCGATAACGAGAGCGCGAACACGAGCTCTTTGGTGATTTTCAGCGCGAGCGCGGCGGCGAGCGCGGCGTTGGCGGCGTACACGTGGTAGAGCGCACGCGACATACATTTTGTTTAATCTGCCTAGTTTTATAACGAAACGAACAACGCGACGACTACGAGAAGAGCTCCGGCATCTGCGTCCTTAGCTCTGCGTCCACGATCGAGTCCACGACGGCGTCACAGTACAGCCGCACGTCCTCTTCGCTCGGCGCGCGTTCGCCGCGCGTTCGCACGAATATCGTTCTCATGCCGAGCGCCTTGGCCGCCTTGACGTTTTTCATCGAGTCCTCGAACATGGCGCACCGACTCGCGTCGACGCCCGCGTCGGCCAACACTTTCTCGAACGCCTCCCGTTGTGGTTTACACGCCGGTGCGGTGAAGACACCGCCGTACACCCTCTCGAACGCGTCGCTCTCGTCCGCGTGCAGACCCAACGCTCGAAGCGCCTTGTTACCCTGCGTCTCGCTCGTGTTCGTCATTATAACTTTCCGATACGGCATCGCGCGAAGCGTCGCCGCCAGCGCCTCGCACGGCGTTAAAAACGCATCCACGCCGTCTCGACAAAACGCCGTGAACTCCTCCTGCTCGACGTCGTACCCTAAATCTCGGAGACCCTTGTAACACTGCGACGCCGCCTCGAACGCGCGCGCGCGAACCTCCGCCGCCTCCTCCGCGGACATCCCGAACCTCTCGCGCAGGAACGCGCGCTGACGCCGACGCACGTGCGCGAGGTACCCGTTCGCCCCGTCGTAGAGCACGCCGTCGAGATCGAAAACGAGTCGGTCGAAGTGTCCGCTCGAGCTCGATGTCGAGCGTCCGCGCGAGCCCATCGCCGTCGTCGTCGTCGTCGTCGTCGTCGTCGTCCTTCGTCGCGTCGAGAACGACGTCGACGCGCGCGAGACCATCACCGTGGTCGTCGCGCCGCGCGTCATGACCCGCGCGTCCCCGTCGCGAGATGCCGCCGGCGAGATGCGGGTCGTTGCTTTTTCACCGCGCGAGTGGGTCTTCACACCTCGACGCGCATGGCGTCGTCGTCTCGCGTCGCGTCGTCCGCGGCGTCGCGCGTCGATCGCATCGCGCGCGAGAGACACCGGCCGACGCCTCGCGCGAGCTCCCGACGGCCTCGCGCGTCTGACGACGACGAGAAGAGCGCGGTGACCACCTCGCACACCATCATAGGTCGCTCCATCAAACCCGACCACATCCTCGAGGGGCGCGCGGACGACGCCCTCGGACGTCTGGCGGTGGAGATCAGGGCGAGTGAGATCGGGGTCGACGCCGAGGGGTTGGCGCGAGACGTCGAGCGGTTGTTCACCATCGTCCCGGGACTTCGAACGAGGGTGGCGAGGGGCGAGGTTTCGCGCGGGGACGCGGTGACGTTGGCGGCGAAATTGGAAAGAACGACGGCGTGCGTGTTGGCGTTGCGAGAGATGATGCGGGAAGGGGTGGATGTGATGGGTATGTGTGCGGCGGTGCCGGATCTGTTGGCGTTGGACGATGATGGATTGGCGCGAACGCGGGAGAGGACGCGCGCGGCGAGGTCGGGATTGGAGGGCGCGTGCGACGCGGATGCGTTTTTCGAGGCGTGTCCGGGATGTTTGCTCGTGGAGGACGATGCGATGGAAGATATCTCGCGTCGAGTGAGATCTCTGAGGGAGATTCTCCCGGATGGGGATGTGGTGAAGATTTTGGAGAAGAGACCGAGCGTGTGCTTGAACGAAGACGCGTTTGTCAACGCGACGAAAGCCGTCGAATCGCTGCGCGCGTCCATGCCCGAGGATTGCAGGATCGGTTTGATGCTCACAGACTTTCCGTCTCTGTTATTCGTCGACATTGACGTCTTGTTGGACGATGTGCGGAACGCGTTCGGGGGCGACCCGTGCGAAATTCTGCGCAGAAATCCGGGAATCTCTACAATGGTGCGTATTTCATTCAATCGCGTCGCGCTCATTTTTTCTTCGCTCGCGCTCGCACGGCGACGGTCGCTGACGTCGACACGCGCATTTTCTCGCGCATAGTTTGAGAAAAACAACGCGTCGTTCAATCCTTTGCGATGACTGACGCGTACGCGACTTTCACCCGCCAGTTTGAGCGCAACACGAGCGCGTCCTCCCCGCTCGGTCCCGCCGCGAACACGTTGCAAGCGGACGAAGAAAATTTCGGTCTCACGCGCACGTCCGAATTAGGAATCAATTAGCAATCAGTATTTGTATTGTAGTCGACGTTCACATTTTCACGACACTCGTTTTCGCATTGTCATTTCTCAATTTGCACCTCCATCGCTTCAGACCTCGACCCCGTCCCCCATCTTTCGTCGCCATGGCTCGAGCGTCCGACATCGCGCGCGCGGTGCGTTCGTTCACCCTCGTCGCCACGCGCGCGTCCGCGACGAGGGACGCGACGATCGACGCGACGTCTCGGTCGTGTCGACACTTCTTCGCCACGCGCGCGCACGCACTTTTCTTCGCGCGCGCGCGCGCGTCCCACGCCAAGACGCGCGCGCCGTCGGTATCGAGATACGTCGTCACCGCGTTCGGGGTCGATAAACCCGGCATCGTCGCCGATCTCACCGCCAAAGTCCTCGCCGCGAGGGGCAACGTGGAGGAGTCGCGCATGACCAACCTTTGCGGCGACTTCACCATCTCTATGCGCGTCTCTTTCGTCGGCGCCGACGCCGTTCGAGAGACGCTGGAGGCGTCGTTATCGCAGATCCCGTCCATCACGACCTCGGTTCGAGTGTCGAGCGACGCGTGCGAGGAATCGAATACCGAGCTCAAACGCGTGCGTCTGCGCGGCGAAGACTTCCCCGGCATCACCAACGCGTTGGCCAAAATCTTACACGAACGCGGCGTCAACATCGAACGCATGCGCACCGACACCACCGACGCTCCTTTCGGCGCCGAGAAGCTCTTTCTCGTCGACGCCATCGTGCGCGTGCCGAGAGAGGTGTGTCTGAGCGAATCGCTCGCGCCGCTGCGAAGAGTCGTCGGCTTGGACGTCGACGTCGAAGAGTACGATCCCATGCGCGACATCAAGTCATCTCGCGCGCATCGTTCCCTCGCACCGTAGACACAGTCATTATGTTTCGCATTCTTTCGCCTCGGCGCCCTCGCGCGACGTCACGAACGCTCGAGACGCGTTCGCCTTCTCTGGGCTCGTCTCCGCCGCGTCGCTCCGAGTCAGCGCCCGCCCTCGTCATCGTCTTCATTCCATCGCGTCTCGCGCGCGTCCGCGCGTCCGCGCGCGCTCGTCGAGCGCACCGATCGCGAGAAACATGGTCGGCGGTGCGCACGTGCCGCGCGACGCCGTCGTCACGGGCGATCGCGTGGGGTTTCCGGCGCTCGCGGTGGCGCACTCTCGAAAAGTTCAAAAGGGCGAAGACTTCGATCTCGCCGAGGTGGCGGCGACGTGGCGTCCGACGCGCGAGGGAGGGTCGAGTGAGGATGGGGAGGATGAGATTGAGTTCGGCGCGTTCGGCCTGTTCGATGGACACGGTGGGAGAGCGTGCGCGGCGCACTGCGCGGAACGTTTTCTTCCGGAGCTCGTCGCGGCGTTGGACGCCGAGGGCGCGCTCGGGAGAGGGGAACGCGCGGACGATGCGTTCGAGAGACGGTTGCCGAACGCGCTTCGAGCGGCGTTCGCGGCGGTGGACGCGGCGTTTTTGTCCAAGGATGTGCACAGCGGGGCGACGGCGACGATTTGCGTCGTGCGGGGGAGATGCGTGACGACGGCGGCGGTGGGCGATTCGTTGGCGACTTTGGATCTCGGGCCGGGGACTCCGGTGCTTCGTTTGAGCGTCGAACATCGTCTGGACACGTCCGAGAGTGAACGGAAGCGGATCGAGGAGGCGGGGGGAGAGGTGCGGCCGACGGAATACGAGGACGGACCGAACGGGGAACGCGTCGGCGTCGGTCCGCTGCGAGTGTGGCCAGGCGGGCTCGCGGTGTCTCGATCGATCGGTGATCGTGACGGTAAGAAGGGCGGCGTTATCAGCGAACCGGATGTGAGTATGGTGATCGTTCCCGATCGGTTCCCCGGCGCGAGGCTTTTGCTCGCCAGCGACGGGTTGTGGGACGCCGCGACGCCGAAGCAGGCGTCGGCGCACGCCTCTAAGATGAATACGCAAAACGCCGCTGCGGCGCTCAATAAGCTCGCGCAGATGATGAAGGATAACAGAGATGACATCACGGTTCTCGTCGTAGACATGATTCTTGAAGAGAGTAAGAAGGCGGGTCCGTTTGCGGTGAAACCCGAGCGAGGCTCGGAAAAGCCGGTCCTGTACCATCCGTTCTCAAAAAAGGCGCACGACCCGTTGCCGCTGCCCTCTGAGCGACACGCCGAGCGCAAAAGGATCAAAGATGAAGAGGCTGCGAAGCAGGCGGCATTAGAGTGCGCGAGGCGAGCGGAAGAGGAGGAAGCGATGAAAGCCTTGGAGGAGAGAAAGGAAGCGGAACGAAGAGCAGAGGCAGAGGCGGAGGACCAGGGATGGGAAGAGGCGAATACGAAGGGTACGAAAAAGAAGGAAAATGAATCAAAACAGCACCGAGTGAAGGATAAGAAGGATAAGAAACCGAGACAACCGAAACAACACAAGCAGCCTAAACCAAAGGTCGCCGTCGACGACCAGGCACCCGAGCAAGGCTCGAGCGAACCGGTGGCGATCGTGCAAAACAAGGAGAGGAAGCAAGAGAAAAAGCAGAAGAAGAAAAAGGGAGATTTGGATATTCCCGACGTATCTGCGTTACAGCTGGAAACACACGCGGTAGGAGCTAAGAATGGCGGGAAGAAGGCAAAGAAGGCGAAGAATAAGGAGCGTTTGCGCCCTCCCACTCCGCCCAATCACATCAGACCGCACACTCAGCCGCCTCTTCCGCCCGGTCCACCTAACATCATGAACGCTCAGTCGATTCCCGTGCTTCATCCGTACCAGGGTCCGATGCATCATCCGATTCCGACGGCGCAGCCGCCTCTCCCTGGGATGCTTCCGCAAGGCTTGCCGCCGCCCGGCTTACCGCCGGTGGCGCCGCCGCACATGTTCGCGCACGGTATGCCTCCACCTATGCACCCTAGCTTCAATCCCCAAGGTTATTCGCAACAAACAAACAATAGAGCGGAACACTTGATGCGTCTCATGCGATCTGGTTCGCCGCCAGTGCCATCGGGATTACCGCCCGGAGTGGTGAGCGATCGGCAGTCGCCGCCGGAGCGACCCAACGTCGAGGCTCCGAACACGCCGGTTAAGGAACAAGAAAAGGGACAGCGCAAGGCTCAGTCTAATAAAAAGGGCAATCGCCGTCCGAGAAAATGGAACCAATCGACGCGTAAGAACGCCGGTAAGGCCAAACCTGCTGAGTGATACATTAAACGTGACCTATTCGGAGCGTGTACGATAGAACTTAGAACGAGTTGACCGATTAGTCAATCGACCTTTATCAATACAGAAACATATTCGACATTCTACAATAAGGTTACACTAACTTTGCCGTCAAGCTCACCGGGCGCCCATCACGTCGCAGTATCGGCCCGGCTGAAAACTGCGGCATCCACACTCGACGAATCGAGTCACCGATGTTCGGTCCGCTACAGTGTAACACGACGTCGCTAAAAAACACGACCGAACCCGCGCTCACGGTAATGAGTCGACCAGCTCCATCGCATCCACCGTCTAAGAGCGGCGAAGGTAACGTCTGCCGTGAAGGATACGCGAGCGCTTTCTCCCGGTGCGTGGCGGCGGCTGATGAAGCCTCGGGGTACGGGAGTATACGAAGCGTTCCATTTTCCTCGCTCACATCGTCGAGCGGGACCCAACAGCTCAAATACGCCGTATACATCGATGTCGTTTCAGCATCGCACCATTGACTGTCGTAGTGCCACTGAAAGCTCGACGATCGAAGAGATTCTTCGTTTCTCGCCGGCGGCTTCACGATGTATTGGTCGTTGAAAAACCGCACGTCTTCGACGCCCAAGAGCGCCATCGCTATCGATCCTATCGCACCGTCTCTACGAACAGTTTTCGTGACGACGTCGACGCACATCGACGAACTTTTGCGATGATCCAACGCCGCTTCGTGGGACGTCGAACGCTCGCGCGCCGGGTCGTTCACCTGGGCCACGCAACCGAGAGCCTCTAATTCGTCCCAGCGCGCGTCCCGGTCATCGTTTTCACCGAGTCTCTCTCTATGATCGCGAACGCGCGACGTCAGTTTCCTCGAATGGCGGGGCGAACGATGGGAATTTTCACGCCGGCGCCCTCGCGCGCGCACCTCAAGACGGCATCGAGCTCCTCTCGGCACGCCTCGACGACGTCCGCATCGAGGTAATTCTCGACGACGACGTAACCTTGTGCGTCAAATCGCGCGCGCAAATCATCAAGAAACACTCGTTGCATCGACTCGGGCGTCCGCCGCGCGCGCCACTCGCGCGCGTGCGGCGGACTGACGCGCTCTCTGGCGACGACGGCGCCTCGCGCGCTCGACGCAGCCACGCTGGCGGCGCCAGCCACCCCGTGTGACTCCTCTTTTTAGATAAAGACTCGCTATGGTTACAAAAGGCAAAACATTCTAGCTCTATACTTATCCGTTGATGGTGCCAAGGCGATCGATGATCCAATGGTTGTGTTGCAAACCTGGCGTGAATACCCTCCTCGAAAGTTTTGTTTCGACATTTTGAATCGATCGGGCTCCAGCGTGTGCGACTAGCCGCGCACACCGTTATCCAACATCTACTTTCGAGGAATTCTCGCTCTTTTCGGACTTCTCAGCCTCTCCCTTCGTCTCATTCGCGTCGGCGACGTCATTTTGCGTCCTCTTCGCCGCGCGGTTCCTATGCCGCCGCCGCGGGGCGCCCTTCACCTTCGCCCCGCCGGGACCGGTGACTCCCACCGCTTTCGGTTTTACATCGCTCGTATCGATTTTATACTCGACCTCTTCTCCCTACGCGCGCGTCATCACCGTCAATCACCGTCAGTCTCGCGCTCTCGCTCGACAAAAATCCCCCGGAGTTTCGGCGTTTCGTAGCCCCGTCCCGCGCGTGGGCGGCGCATTTTCGCATTTTCGCAACGTTTCGTCTCACCTCCCACAACGAACGGAACCCCACCGTCTCGATGGCCGTTTGATGCACGAAGATCTCTTCCGAGCCATCATCCGGGACGATGAACCCGAACCCCTTCGTCGCGTTGAACCACTTCACCTGCGTCGGCGCGGCGCGCGGCGCGCTCGGTCAATCTCCCACTCGCTCGGAAATCACGACGTTCGCAATCGACCCCCTCGGCGTCGCGTTTCTCGGAAACTCCGACGCCCTCGGTCGTCGTCTCCCTCGCCCTCGCGGTCACCCTCGCGCGCGTTTTTTTCCTCCACCGACCGACCGCGCGCGCGTCTCGCACCGTGCCTCGCGCGCGCGTCATTCCTCCGCGCGCGCGCCGCGATCGCCCCCGCGCCGCGCACTCGCGACGATCCTCGCGACGATCCTCGCGCGTCGCCGTCGCGTCGCGTGTCGGCGTCGCGCGTTCGACCCACGGGGGTGGTGGGTGAATGAGAGATTCACGGACGATCGATTCGCTGTGTGTGCGTGCGATACCCGGTGTGACGCGATGGTGTGACCGCGCGTCGCGGCGCGTCGCGGCGCGCGCGGCGACCGACCGGCCGACCGACCGACCGAAAATATCCCGTGTCGGTTCCCGTGTCGGTTCCCGTGTCGGCGGAGGGTTTAGGGTTTAGGGTTTAGCCTCGACACGACGCG
>Ga0208410_1000982_pt1 | contig 15374 bp, 13 predicted proteins | sample ETN02SmetaG_3_FD_185787 | JGI IMG/M metagenome (GOLD analysis project Ga0208410, IMG submission 185787) | Marine microbial and viral communities from oxygen minimum zone, Eastern Pacific Ocean - ETNP2014F10-02SV257 (SPAdes) (version 2) | ecosystem: Environmental > Aquatic > Marine > Oceanic ... | reverse complement strand
CCCACCGTAACTCCCGTACCCACCGTACCCACCATAACCCATCGATCCACCGAACGCGCCTCGACCGTACCCGCCGTATCCGCCGTACCCCAACGAGCTCCCGTACCCGCCGTACCCGCCGTACCCGCCGTACCCGCCGTACGACGTCCCGTACGCCCCGTACGAGTTCCCGTATTCGCTCGCCGACGCATCTCGCGCCGATGCCGCTCGATTCGAGGCATCCTCCCGATGTCGTCGATCGGGCGTCGACGTCGTGCCCGTCGGATTATTCACCGTCGCCACGGGCGCTGTTCGCGCGAAAACCGAAACGTCCCGCGCGCCCATACGTCAGTCACACATCTCGAGCGTTCGAGCGCGTCGATCCACGAGCGGGCGCGAGAGAGAACGTCATCGAGCGCGAACGAACGTCTCTCGTCGCTCGATCGAATCGATCGAATGAATCGTTCGAATCGTTCGAATCGTTTGATTCGTCCACGCACCCGTCGGCGTCGATCCCGCGCCCGAGACGTCCCACGGTTTCACCGCGTTCCCGTCCGCCGCCGGCGTCCCCGCGCGCGCGGTCTCTCCCGTTTCCTTGGCCGCGGTCCACGGTTTCGGCGGCGGCGGCGTCGACATGACGACGTCCTCGTCGCGCGTTCCCCCGAGATTTGATTCGGATTCGATTCGGATTCGAATGCACCCCTCGCGCGTCCTCGCGCGCGCGTCCTCGCGCGCGCGACGACGCCGACAACGACGACCACGACGCGCGCGTCCTCGCGCGAGCGACGAACGAGCGTCTCTCGACGCGCGCGCGCGACGGCGAGTCAACGAATGAAAGTCGTCACTTTTCGGATCTCGAATCGTTCCCTCTCGCGCGCGCGCGCGATGCGCGGAAGACGCGCGGACGACGCGGGAACGTCCGGGAACGTGTTTCTCATCGCGCGCGATCGCGAGCGCGGGACGAGGGCGCGAGCGCGAGCGCGAGAGTCGGCGAGGGATGATTCCCGAGAATCCTCGCGCGATGCGTCCGCGTCGCGCGCGTGCGATGGAGAGACGAACGCGAACGCGAGGACGACGATGATGACGGCGACGACGAACGCGAACGCGTTGACGTCGAGGGAGACGCGCGAGGAGGACGCGAGGGGGCGATTGAGACGATGGGCCGAGTCGGACGCGCTTCGACGCGTCGCGGGAAGGTACTGCCCGTTCGCGCCGCCGCCGAGGAGCACGATCGCGGTGGCGTATTCGCCGGATGGGAAGACGTTGGCGAGCACGCACGGCGATCACACGGTGAAATTGACGGATTGCGGGACGGGGAGGACGACGCGGTCGTTGGAGGGGCACCGGCGAACGCCGTGGGTGGTGCGGTTTCATCCCTCGGATTCAAACGTGCTCGCGAGCGGGTCGTTGGATAACACGGTGATCGTTTGGGACGCGGAGAGCGGGCAGATGACGGCGAGGTGGGATTTCGGGAAGAGCATCGCGAGTTTGGCGTTTCATCCCGGGAGCGACGCGTTGTGCGTGGCGGCTGGACATAAGTTGTACGCGTGGAAGTATAAAAAGTATAGATTGCGAAGCGACCCGTCGGGAGTGGAGGTTGACGTGCGCGATGCGGTGAACATCTTGTTGAAGACGCCGCGGTCGCTTCGGGCGGTGCACTTTCATCCGACGGGGGCGCCGTTGTTGCTCACGGCGGAGGTGCGAGACATGGACGTCGACGCGCTAGAGCCGGCGTACACGCGAGATTTGGGAGGGAACGACATGCTCGGGAACACGAATTACGATCAAGAGGCGGGGGTATACGTGGCGCCGAGGAAGGAGGAGGGCGAGGAGGCGATCGGGGCGTCGCGCGAGCGACGGAGAGATCTGCTCAAAGCGCCGGCGGAGGACCTGTGGCGGTGTCGAGAAAACGTACCGACGGACATCGAGAACGCGTCGGTCGAGGTGAAAAGCCACGTGCATGACATGCTCGGTCTCTCGAATCGTCGTTACGTGACGTATTCGATGACGCAGATGATGTCTCGGATCAGCAGAGCGCCGGTGAGAGCGGCGTACGAGGAGCGCGTACAGATGGAGCTCGGCGAATCGGACGCGCGAATGGCGAGACGTTCGGTGGCGGCGGCGAGCGGTTCGGGTGAGTCGTCGTCGCAAGACCCGTGCGTGGTCAAGCTCAAGCTATGGGAATTTGAGACGCGTTTGGACGGCGACGGCGAGGCGGAGATTCAACCGCTCAAGCAGTTGCAACTCGTGCTTCCGCAGACGGTGCTCTGCAGCGAGATGGGCGCGCACTTTTCCCCGTGCGGACGGTACATCGCGACGTGTCAAGCGTGTAAACCCGAATCGTCGAGACAAGACGTCCAATACGTGTGCGAGGTGAGAACGTATTCCATCGACGCTCACCAATTTGGACAAGTCTTGAGCGCTCGCGCCATCAAGGCGGCGCACTGTTTGACGAGCATTCAATTCAGTCCCACGAGTTCGCACGTGCTCTTGGCGTACGGACGACGACACCCATCGCTCTTGCTTCTCATGGCGGACGCCGAGTCGTTTTCGCAGGTGCACACCATTCTCGAGATTTTCGACGCCAAGAGCATGCGCCTGGCGCGCGTCATCCCGTCCGCCGAAGACGAGGTGAACGCCGCGTGTTTCCACCCGATCCCGGGTCAAGGCATCGCGTACGGCACGAAAGAGGGACGACTCCGCGTCTTACTTCACGACAACTCACCGAGACGCGCCGAGAAGCGTCTCACCATAAACAACGCCCAAGACGACTCTCCGCTGACGGTGGCGATGCAAACCGAACGCGACCCGCACGCGATGGACGTCGACGAATGACAGATACTTCTCAACGCACACGAACCGGTACCTCGCACATTACCGGTCCACCACGATGTATAACACACGTGTACAACAGCATGTTTTATTTCTAGGATTAAAGACGCGTTCGCGCGCTTGTTAACGACGACTGTACGCGTTCTTCGAGGCGAGCCCGAGACGTCACACCTCCACGCGCGCGATGCGCCTCGCCCTCGCGTTCGTCGTTCCGCGCGCACGTTTCAAGAATACAAATCACCCCCGATGGTTCCGCGCGTCACGAACGACGTCGTCGACGTTCGCGCGGTCGCACCGAGACTCTCGCGCAGGGCGCTGACGCGACGAGACGTCCCGAGCGCGCGCGCGCGCAACGACACGACCTCGACGATGTTGACCGAGAGAAGGACCGGTCGATCGGAGGGATCGTACGGGTGGCCAATTTTGTGGGTGTTTCCCATCACCGTCCTCACGCTGGTGTTCGTGTTCAAGGGGTTTCAGTGTCAGAGATTGGCGTCTTGGACGATTCGCCAATGTCGGCGGTGGTGCTGTTGCCGCTGCGCGCGCGTCTTTTGCTCGATCGAGGACGAGGATTCGGACGAGGAGACGAGCGAGAGCGGAGGACGAGGAAACGGTGACGAGGAGCGTGGGAATTTGTCCGTCGTTCGCGTGATTCAGAGGGACGTGGAGGAAATGAATCGCGCGCTCGCCGGGGGCGCGAGGGACGACGCCGGAGGCGGAGGCGTCGGAGGCGAACGTTTCGAACCCGATCTGTGGCGATACTTGGCCGTGCAGAGAGATTTAGAGCGTCGACGTCGACGGTACGATGTGGGAGAGGAGTCGACGCACAGAGAACCGATGGTGGAGTTGCCGAATCGGACGCGCGTCGATCCGCCGAGCGCGTACGATCGAACCAATAAAGCCGTCGCTCCCGCGTCGCGTCGCGTGTTGAAGTACCTCCCGCGAGTCATCGTCGGCTCGCCGAGATGGTTTCAGTTCCTTCGAGCGAACGGGCACATCGACGTCAAAATCACGCCGCAGGGTATCGTTCGACACGTCCTCGATCACTCGGCGGAGGAGTGCGTCGTGTGCTGCGACGATTTCAAAGACGAAGAGCTCGTCGTCGTCTTACAGTGCGCCCACGCGTTTCACGAATCGTGCGCGCTCCCTTGGCTCAGACTCCACGCGTCGTGTCCGATCTGCCGTCGAGAGGTGACGCGCATGTCCCTCGTCGATCGCCACGACGTCTTCACGAGTCGCCGAAGACGCCGACCCGCCGACGCCGACCGCCGACGCCGACCCGCCGACGACTCCGACTCCACCGACGACGTAGCCTCGTAACGCACGCATCGCTCACGTTTCACGACACCCACCCGCGCGCTCGATCCACCGTCCACATCTTCCGATCGATCGACGTTCGTCTTTTCTCGCGTTCAACCGCCGCCGACGCCTCGCGAGAGGTTCGACCGCTCGCGCCGTCCCCGCGTCACACGCTCGCGCGCGCGTCTCTCGCTCACGTTCCCGCGCGCGCGCGTCGAAGACACTCTTCTCACGCGCGTCTCCGCGCGCGCGCGACCGCTCGAACGAACCACCGCGCGAGAGAGACGCCGTCGACCGCGCGCGGTTGAAAATTCAGACGCGGCGACGCATGAGCGCATCTCCCGCGAAACGCGCGGCCGAGGACGTCTCCCCGGGCGTGCGCACGCCCACGGATGTCTCTCCCGAGACCTCGGCGGGGACGCCGTCGGGAGTCGAGGAACGCGGACGACGGAAACGCGGACGCGCGGCCAAGACGGATGACGGGACGGGGACGCGCGGCGGCGTCTCTCGGGACGGCGGACGAGATTCGACGTCGACCGGCGTCAGACGCGAGGTCACGCGCGAGGCGCGATCGCGGGCGATGAAGATTGAGTTGCGAGAGATCGCGGGGGGGATGGTGGACGCGATGAGCGGAAAACGGCGAGGAGGGTGCGTTCGGGGACGAGTCGCGAAGGCGGCGTATTCGAAAAGCGACCGCCGAAACGCGAGAAGAGACGCGACGCGCGACGCCGTGCGCTCGAAGACTGACGATGAGTCGCGCGTTCGTGTGCGGTATAGATCGTTGGATGGTGACGCGCGAACGAGAGCGTTGTTGAATGAATTGACGCGCGTGGAGAGGTACGAGACGCGAACCCCGACCCGAACCCCGACGCCGACGCCGTTTTGTTTTTTCCCGCCGAGCGACTGACGCGCGTCTGTTTTCACTCGAACGAAGCGAATTGATGGAGATGGAGGACGACGACGACCCGTGTGCGGCGTCGTTATTGACGTACGCGCGATTCATACGACGAAAGTCGACCGCGAAAGTGACGCTCGATGACATCAACGAGGACACGCTCCATAGCATTTTGAGTCGCGTCGACGTCGAGTCGCCGAGAGAATTACTCGCGCTCTCCGTCGTGAGTAAACGATTTCGAGACGCGCTGCGAAGTTCCACCGTGTGGCACACGCTCGATCTCAAAGCGCATGGGGCCCAGATGACGAATAAAATCTTGTACGGCATCATCAAGGACGACGACGCGTTCGCCTCGATTGAGACGCTACGTCTCGCCGGGTGCGTTCAACTCACCGACCTCTCCGTGATCAAGGTGTTGAACAAGTGTCGACGCACGGTGCGCGAGATCGATTTGACCGGGTGCGAACTCCTCACGGTGGAGACTGCGAGGTTCATCGCCGCCAATTGCAAAAAAGTGGAGCGATTGTACTTTACGAATTGTAAACGCGTGCCGACGACGTACGTGTTGAAATCAATCATTCAGAGCGCGTCTTCGCCGCTCGTCGATGTGCGCATAAACGGTACGAAGCACCTCAACGGACGAGTGGACGAATACGATTTCGAAGAATTATTGGTCGTCATCAAGGAGTACGTCGATTGGTTGCACTCGTTCGACGGGACGATGTTTGAACAGGGCGACGTCGACGATTGCGTAGACGTGGCGTTGACGTGCGAAAAGCACCTCCAGAAATGGAGAGCCGCCGTCGGTGAAAACGCGGTGACGCTGTGCAATCACGCGAGCGATTTACAGGATAACGTCGAGAGGCGTAAGGATCGCGTGTGCACGCTGTTTCCGGATTGCGGTCACGTGCAGTGCGTCGAGTGTCAAGACAAGGAGCGACGAAACATGTTTCGGAATAACGGCGCGTACGTCTACCCGTGTCCGGGATGTCTCAATCGCTCGCCTTTACGATGCATGCCCGCGCCCGGTGGTTTCGAGATCGCCGTGCACGCGCCCGAGGCGTTCAGGCGACGTCAAGCCGAGCGTCGCGACGCCCGAGCGTGAGACCCGAGCGAGCGACGATTTCGCGTCCCCCGCGTGTAATTCAGTAGAGTAACCAGTCATCAATCGCGCGTCGTCGTTCGTTCGCGTTCGTTCGTTCGTTCGTTCGTTCGTTCGTTCATTATTTGAAGAGTTCTTATCGTTCAATTAAATGCGTATGGACCCTTCCTTGGTGTGAAGAGCGATGTACATCACGTCGGCGAAGAGACTGACGCGCTACGTGTGCGACGAGTCGATTCGACGCGCGTCTTATTGAAGCGTGACGCCGTCCAACGCGCCCTTAGCGCCGAGATCCTTGTAAGCACCCAACAAACGAGTCACGGTCGCTTGTTCCGCGCCGCGAATCCACGCGCGCGGATCGTAGTACTTCTTGTTCGGCTTCTCCGGACCCTCCGGGTTGCCGATTTGGCCTTGGAGGTAGGCGTTATTCTTGGCTTCGTACTCCTTGACGCCGTCCCAAAAGCTCCACTGGGTGTCCGTATCGATGTTCATCTTGATGACACCGTAGCTGACCGCCTCGGCGATCTCTTCCGGAGAGGAACCGGAACCACCGTGGAAGACAAAGTACACCGGCTTGTCGCTGTCGCCGCCAGTCTTTTCCTTGACGTACGCCTGCGCGTTGGCCAAAATCTTCGGCGTGAGCTTGACGTTACCCGGAGAGTAGACACCGTGCACGTTACCGAACGCGGCGGCGATGGAATAAAAGTCCGGCGCGATCGGTTGCAACGCCTCGTAGACTTGATAAATCTCTTCCGGCTTAGAGTACAAATCCTCCGGCGCGACGTCCGAGTTATCGACGCCGTCCTCCTCGCCCCCCGTGATGCCGATCTCCATCTCGAGGAAGCAATCAATCTTCTTCATGCGCGCGAGGTACTCCTTACAAATTTCAAGATTTTCCTCGATCGGTTCTTCGCTCAGATCCAACATGTGCGACGAAAACAGCGGTTCACCGTGTTTCGCGTAATACTCCTCGTTCGCCTCCAACAAGCCGTCGAACCACGGGAGCAAATTTTTCGCGCAGTGATCCGTGTGCAAGATGACCGGGACGCCGTACAGATCCGCCAATTCACGAACCATGAGCGCCCCCGCGACGCACCCGGCGACCGCGGCTTTTTGATCTTCATTCGACGTCCCTTTCCCCGCCATGAAATACCCACCGCCGTTTGAAAATTGCACAATCATCGGCGCGTTCGCCTCCTTGGCGGCTTCCAAGCACGCGTTGATCACCGGGGACATGGTGCAATTCACCGCCGGAATCGCGTACCCGTTTTCACGCGCGTGATCGAGGACATCGAGCATGTCTTGACCCGTGACGACACCTCTCTTCAGCGTCGTTTGCGACGCCGTTTTCACCGCGCGCGTCGTCGTCGTCGTCCTCGCGTTTTTCCGTCGCATCATCGGCGTCGAGGTCTTGGTGGTCATGGTCATCGTGGACGTCGTCATCGTCGCGGCGGTGGCGTGCATCTCGTCCGTGTGATTCGCTCACGAGAGAGAGGAAACGACGCGCGAAGGTGTGACGACGACGACGACGCGGTCGCGCGGCGTCGACCGCGATCGCGATCCCATCGGGAGCATCCATCATCCACATCCCATCCCATCCCACGCCGCCGACGGCAAACGTGGGTGGATAAGGGACGGGCCGTGAGAGGGACTCGTCTCGAGTCATGACCAGTGGATGGGGACCACCACACGGGCCACACCATGGGGGTGTGTTTTTTGTTTTTTTCGGGGGGGGGGTAAAGGACGAGTCGTGAATCCCGGATTGGATTCGATCGTCCGGGATTGGATCGTCGAGGTGGGTGGGCCATCAGCCCCAGTCGTGGTGAATAGACATCGCCCCGTGACGTGTGACGTGTTTGTGATAGATGGTGTATTGTATGCGATTGTAGTACACTGTATTTTTATATATTTGGATAGACTTTAATAGATATTGAATACGACGTGCGTGCATGCTATACATCCAAGGTGGATGTGTCCATGGATCGTGACTCGTCCCGACAATGGGCGGGGTGTGTTGGCGCCCCACGTGTGTGTGTGTGTGTGCGCGTGTGTTTTCGGCGCGCGAACGCTCGTCCTCAGTCATCGACCGTCGACCGTCGACCGTCGACCGTCGACCGTCGACCGTCGGTTCTCTCTCTCGCGCGCGTTTTCGTCGTCGAGTCCTGAACATGCGCGACGAGGAGACGAGCGAAAGATGAATGATGACGACCGCGATGACGACATGGGCGCCCATCGCGAGACGTTAGGTTTCCCCGCGCGTTCGCGACCGAGCGTGGACGAAGTGAAACGAGCGTTTAAACGCGTGGCGATGCGTTCACACCCGGACGCGTCGTCGTCGAGCGTGAAGGCGAACGCGTGCGGGAAGAGGTTTCGCGCGGCGGTGCGCGCGCGAGACGCGTTGACGCGTCGCGCGAGACTGGGAGGGGAGGGGGGCTCGGGGACGTTCGAGACGACGGGGAGGAGAACGTCGTCGATGTCGTTTCGAAGCGCGTCGCGGGTCGCGGGTGGGGCGCACGCGAAGACGTTCGCGGTGGTGATGGCGACGCCGTTTCTCGTCGCGGGCGTCGTGAGCGTCTTCGCGTTGCCGAGAGGGACGGAGGAGCGCGCGCGAGAGGGAGAGGCGGCGCGCATGGGACGGGTGGACGGATGGATGAATCCACCGAGGAACGAGTGGTTGAGAGAGGACACGCGCGAGGTGGGGGATGGGAACGCGAGACGGTTTTGGAAGACTGGGCGCGTGACCGCGGCGGCGAGACGCGCGGGCGCGTAGATTGTAAATTGTAGATTTTACATCGTATGTATGTACCGAATCCCGTCCAGCCCGCGTGCACATGACACACCTTAGTCTATGATGTGAGTCATGAACCTCGGATGCATCCACCGAACGCTCGCGCGCCGCGCCGCGCGCGCGGTTCCGCAGACTGCGCCGCCGGTGACTACGCGGCGAAGCGCTCGTGAGAGGAAGCGCCCGCGTCGTTGATTTCAGCCACCGCGCTGGACGGTGTAAAACTTGGCTTGTCCCTACACGATAGAGAATCGTCCACTAGTACAGATTGTGTGTGTGTACAGATTAGATTGTGTGTGTACTACTAAAGATTCTAGTGTACAGTAGTATGGTCGTCGTGCCGCGGCGTTGAATCAATCTTGAAACCGTTCCGTCGATTTACCGCGCCCTCGACGCCACGCTCGCGGCGACGACGACGCCCGGACCGTCGAGCGGGTCGCCGGAGAGGAATCGGCGGTAATTGTTCGCCGTGACGTTGGCGATCTCCTCCAACGCCTCGTGCGTCAAAAAAGCGGTGTGCGGGGTGACGAGGACTTGCGGTAACGATCCTAAAATCGCCATCGTCTCGTCCCACATCATCATTCGCCGCGACGTGTCCATGGAGCTGAAATCTTTAAAGAAGAGACGATTTTCATTTTCGTAGACGTCCAAACCGAGAGCGCCGAGCCGTCCTTCGTATAACGCGTCGATCGCCGCGCGGGCGTCGACGAGGGCCCCACGACTGGTGTTGATCAACATGGCACCGAATTTCATCTTTTCGATCGTCTCCTTCTTGATCAATCCGCGCGTCTCCGGCGTCAGAGGCACGTGCAACGACACCACGTCGCTCTCTCGCAACAATTCGTCGAGCGAGACGTACTCGCCGCGAAAATCATCCTTCTCGAACTTGTCGTACCCGAGCACGCGCATCCCGAACCCATCACCGCATATCTTTGCGAATCCTCGACCGATTTTCCCCGTCCCGACGACGCCCACCGTCTTTTCGCGCAAGGAATTCCCGACGAGTCCGTCGAGCGTAAAGTTCCCCGCGCGCACTCTGTCCCGGGACGCGCACAGGTGTCTGTTCAGCGCCAGCATCATCCCCACCGCGTGTTCACTGATCGCTAACGGATCGTACGCGGGCACGCGCATCACCGACACCCCTCTCGACCGCGCGCGCTCGACGTCAACGTTATCGAACCCCGCGCATCGCAACAGGATTAATTTGACGCCGGCGTCCGCCAACGCGTCCACGACGCTCGACCCGAGATCATCGTCCACGAACGCGCACACGGCGTCGCATCCCTTCGCGAGGGATACCGTGGAGCTCTCACACCGCGCGGCGACGAAGGAGGCGTTCGGGAGCGCGCGCGCCATCGTCGACCGTTCGTACTCGCGCGCGCTGAACACGAGACATGTGTGGGCGTCTCCTTCCGGGACGTCTCGATCGCTCGAGGACGCGGACGCGAGGGGCGATCGAGGAGGACGCGAGGGGACGCGCGCGCGTCTGATGACGTCGCGCGGTCTGGACGACGAGGCGACGGTGGACGCGCGCGAGGCGCGCATGCATCCGTCGGAGCGGGCGAGCGCGAGAGTGACGCTCGGAATTACAACGACCCTCGTTCGTCTACTTTTTAACCCCCGGAAGACGAGTGGGGAGGAAGCGCGTGGACAACGACCCTAGGAACCCTCTCGACCGGCTACGAACCTCCTCTTCTCTCCCGGACGACCACCGAGAGACTTGCTCGCCCGCGAGGGTGTCGCTCTTCGCCGACCCGCGCTCGAATCGTTCGCGACGAATCGCCGCCAATTTCGCATCCGTGTCCACGAATTTGCGCATGAGCCAGTGCATGGCGATCGTCGGCGGGTTACGAATGTTCGTGATGAGACCTCGAACGTTGCGAGCGGGCAACCAATCGCCCAAACCGTTCCCCCAGACCAACGTGTGCTCGTCCACGACGCCGTTCACCCAGCACTGACGAAGCGTGCTCAACGGCGCGGGGCCTCGGCACCGACCGACGCGATCGCGGTAAAACCACAGGTTATCTTCGTTCGCTGCGGAGCGGAACGCGCGCGAGAGGCATCGTCAATCATCGAGTCGAGTCGAACGCGCGCGCGAGGTCGCGCCGTTTTCGCCCTCGCGGCGTCCCCGTCCCCGTCTCCGCGACCTCCGTTCGCGCGGACGTCTCCGCGATCGACACACGCGCGAGGAACGCGTCGAGGTCAACCGCGCGCGCGCGAACGTGCACGCGCGCACGCACCGTCCGTCGCCTTGAGATCATTTCTATCGTTATACGTGTACGCATCCAACTTATCGTCCCACTTTTGGAGGTACTTTCTGCGCGTCTCCGTCGCGTCCGTGGGACCGTCTTCGCCGTAAAAGCTCATGGGGACCTTGCGCGTGCGTGCGCGGCGAGCGACGGGCGCGCGCGCGGACGTGTGCGGGGGGGCGGTGGTGGGGCGATGGGGACGTGACCCTAGGGTTTGAGGTTTCGGCGAGGACGCGCGCGCTACAAACTACCGGCTACGACGCGCGCGTGGTCTCTGAGCTATCGATGGGAGTGACTATCGCCATCGCAAACGAGCGATGTTCACTATTATTTGCGCCAAGGCGTCGTAGACGACGGATTGGTAGTGCACGCCGTCCTCGGCGCAGTCGGCGCCGCACGCCGCGGTGACGTCGGTCGCGCGCACGCGAATCGCGGGACCGGCGGGCGCGACGAGAGCGGTCGTCTTTTGATCGTCACGCACTTTGAAGAACTTTTCAAAGTTTTTCTCGGTGAATTTGGCGCGCTTGTCGTCGGCGACGAGCGCGTCCGTGACGATTTTCGGCGCGTCCAACCACACGAAGACGACGTTCGGTTTCATCGCCGTCATCTCTCTCGCTCTCGCGCCGAGCGTCTTCATCGCCGATTTGTACGTCGACACCGAGTCATCGTGTAAGACGTGCCACAGAGACGACGACAGAACGATCAAATCCGGCGTCTCGCTCGCCGACGCGTACTTTTCGAGCGCCGTCGTCGCGTCGCTCGCGTACGGCGCCCAGGTAAACGTCGCGCGCGCGCCACCCACCAACTCGTGCGCCCAATCGCGATGTTTCTCCCCATCCTTCGTCTTTAGACTCACATCCGCGCGTTCATCGCTCATCGCCGCGATGAACGCCCCGTACGCGCGTCTCGCCCCCGAGTCCCCGACGAACGCCGCGCGCCTGCCGCCGATCAACCCTCTCACCTTGGACCCGCGCTCGATCGCTCGCAACCGTCCGAATCCACACATTTCGCTCACTTTCGAGCTCATCACCCACGTTTTCGCGTCCGAGCGAGATTTCCTTTTCCCGAACGCGGGCCAAAACCGCGTCTCGGCGTCGCACCCGTCGCTCGCCAACGCGCGCGGCCCTCCCTCGCACGCCTCCGCGCCTCGTCGCCACGTCCCGATCGACGCCGCGCGCGCGCACGCGTCGGGATCTTTACCGAACGCGCGCGCGTCGACGTCGCGCAGGGAATCGCGCGTCGACCACGCGTCGGTCGACGAATCGATCGACGCGCCGCCCATCGCGCGCGAGGCGCAGACGACGACAAAGGCGGCGATGACGCACGCCAGGACGACGCGCGCGACGTCTGTGAGGGACCAAACGGTGTGCGATGATTTCTTCTTCGTCTTGATGACGCGCATGAGGACGAGGAGACGGCGCGCGCGCGTCAGAGGACGACGCGCGCGACGCGACGAGAAATGAGCGCATCGACGTCGGCGTCTTCGTCGACGCGTCGCGCGGTGTTGAGGTGCGTGTGACGTCCGTCGAGACGTCGAGGCGATGGAAAGGACTGACGCGCGTCCTCTCGCAGCGCGTACAGGGAATTGTATTGGCTCGTCACGCGTCGACACGCCGCGGATGAACGCATGCTCGACATTCTTCGAGACGCCGCGACGCGAATCCGCGCCAACGCGCGCGCCTCCTCGTCCTCACCCGACGTGGCGGACGGCGTGCGGACGCTGGTGTCGACGGTGGGGTACGTGCGCGCGTCGACGTCGCGCGTCGGTCGACGGAGGTTCGGATGGGAGGCGGAATCGAGAGAGGTGTCCCGATTCGTCGCGCGCGGCGGCGAGGTGGTGGCGGAGACGACGGATGACGAGGGCGACGGCGCCAAGGGGCGAGGACGGGTGGCGACCGGTATACTGAGTCGAGAGGAGGCGTGGGCGTATCACAACCGATTGATCGATCGGCAACACTTCGGGAGACGGTTGAAAAAGTATCGGCCGGAACCGTTGTGAGCGGAGCGTGGTCGCGCGCCGTAGATTGTAGATAGATTCATGGATGGATATTACACGTGTGCGCGGTAAAATTTGTTGAACGAATTGGCCTACCATTTCGGCAACCTTTCGTTCGTTAAACGGCGGGACGTCGCGATCGCGCTCAGTCGTTGTTTGAAAGACTCAACTGCTCGAGCTCTTGGCGACGCTGCGTCATGCTCTTTTGAAGCTCTTTACCGACGTCGGGATCCGCGGCGAGCGCCCACGCCATCTCGCGTCGACCCATGACGAGACACGTGGTTTCGGTGTGCGCGATGACGTCGGCGTTGCGTCGACCGCCGATCCATTTTTTAGCGCAGATTCTCGCCGCGACCCAAGAGTTGAGCGACATTTGCTCGCGTCTCGAACGCGAGGGCGGACCTCGGGCCAGGATGGTCTTGACGCGGTCTTCGATCACCTTGCGCACAGAAGATTTCGACTTGGCGATCAACTGATCCCCAAGCGCCATCTCACCGATAAATTCGCCCGGTTCGCGCTTCGCCACTTGCTTGGCCTCGTCGCGCAAAACGTTACCCTCGGCGTCTGTCGGACTCACCATGATGCGGACGGCGCCGGATTTAATGAGGAACACGTCGTCGGTCGCGCGTTCGCCCTGGCGAATGAGCACATCACCCGGTGCGTAACGCTTCAACGGGAGCTTCATGCCCTTGGCGAAATCGCGAAGTTTAGATTTAATGCGCAACGGCGACGGTCGAACGTCCTCCACCTTGCGCAACCACTCGTGCTTGAGACAGTTGGCGGCGGTGAGGCGATGAATCGGCTTGTACGCCAGGCACGACATGACGAACTCACGACCGGCGTTGCTCACGCTGTCCCACTCGAAGCAATCGAAGCCAAAGTCTTGTTGGGTGATTCTTCTGTACTTGAGCGCGCTCTTCCACAAACTTCTCGGCATGGCCCCCGTGAGCAAGACGTACGCGATGACGCCGAGCGACCACATGTCCACCGCACCACCGTACGAGCGCTGTTCGACCACCTCTGGCGCCGCGAACACGGGCGTACCTACGGGCGCGGTATCGATTCCCTTGACGTGCGGTAACATCGCCATGCCCTTGGGCCGTTGACACCTTCGAGCCAAACCGAAATCCGCGATGACGACGCTATTCAAATCCTCGCTCGATCGCAACAATAAATTCTCCAGCTTCAAGTCACGATGCAACACAAAATTTTTATGCATGAAATCGATCCCCAACAGCGTTCTCTTAATCACGAGCTTGGCCTCCGCCTCGGTGTACCGCTCGTCCTTCATTCTCAAAATCGCATCCAACACCGCCCCTCCCCTCAACAGTTCCGTCACCACGTACACATTATCACCGAACCACGTCACTTCCTTCAATCTCAACACGTTCGGCGACTTGAGCACGCGCAGGATATCTATCTCGCTCGTCACCTCGCTCATGCTCATGCGTTCCTTTCCGTGTTCTCCCTTATCCTCCGTCTCATCGCCGTCCTCCTTGACACAGATGATCTTCATCGCGTACGTCTCCGCCGTCGTCTTGTGTCGCACCTTACGCACGACCGCGAACCCACCCGCACCGATCGCGTCGACGTCGTAGTAATCATCCATCGGATTCGTCTTGACGCGCTGCAAACGCGCGGGCGTCGCGCTCGGCATGACGTCGGCGGCGTCGTGCCCGCGCGCACCGGCACCACCGCGCGCACCGGACGACGCGTCATCGCGCGACGTCGAGCTCGCGCACCCCATGGCGACGAGCGGTGCGGTGCCCCGCGCGCGAGTCGCGCGCGCGCGTGGACAATGATCCATCCCGAGACGCGATCGAAGAGGGGACACATGACGAGTCATGACTCGCGAAACGGGTGCCGGGCCCGCGCGCGCGCGCGATGACGCGTCGGCAGCGATGCGCGCGCGCGATGACGCGGGAGCGTCGCGAGGGAGGCATCGCGCGCGCGCGTGGACGATCGCGAGCGCGCTCGTGATCGCGATCGCGACGTTCGGGACGCGAGGAGGCGGAGAACGCGCGCGCGGGGGGTCGTGTCCCGCGGTGTGCGCGCATCGATTGGCGGTGGACGGTGCCGGTGACGGTGACGGTGACGGTGACGGTGACGCGAGCGCGGTGATTCGATGGACGACGCTTCGAGGACGCGGGATCGCGTGCGCGGACGTGGACGTGTCGGTCTCGGAGGAGGGGGCGCTCGTCGTCGCGCATCCGTCGGAGTCGAAGAGGAGGGACGCG
>Ga0208410_1000979_pt1 | contig 15434 bp, 12 predicted proteins | sample ETN02SmetaG_3_FD_185787 | JGI IMG/M metagenome (GOLD analysis project Ga0208410, IMG submission 185787) | Marine microbial and viral communities from oxygen minimum zone, Eastern Pacific Ocean - ETNP2014F10-02SV257 (SPAdes) (version 2) | ecosystem: Environmental > Aquatic > Marine > Oceanic ... | reverse complement strand
GTGTGTGGGTATGGTGTGTCGGACCGATGGAATCGTTCGTGGGCGGTCGGTCGGTCGGTCGGTCGGTCGGTCGGTCGGTCGGACGCGACGGGGGCGGTCGGTCGGACGCGCGCGCGATGGGACGGGACGGGATGGGCGCGGGCGCGGATCGATTCGACGTCGCGCGCGAGGGGAGCGACGTGGGTGGAGACGGTGACGGGGGGGACGGATGGGTGGAGGATTCGCGTCGTCGGTCCTCGATCGGGCGAACGCGCGCGAGTCGGCGGTGATGATCGAGAAGATGGTGGCGATCGCCGCGCGCGCGCTCGAGGCGAGGCGACGAGAGACCGCGGGCGGCGGCGAGGGGACGACGCGCGAGTGCGAGTACGAGTATCGAGCGAGCGCGAGAGAGATGGAGGATGAGGATCGGGAGTGGTGTTTCGACGTGACCAAGGGGAACATGATGGAGGTGTACGAGCGGACGTGGGGATGGGACGCGACGGAGAAGAGGAGAGAGCTGAATAACGGCGCGGCGAGATTCGTGTTGGCGAGAGACGCGAAGACTCGAGCGCCGGTGGCGTTCGTGCACTTTCGATTTGAAAAGGAGGATGAAGACGTGGACGCGCCGGTGGGGTACGTGTATGAGTTGCAGTGCGAACCGACGCACCAGAGACGAGCGTTGGGGGAGACGCTCGTGAAGATTGTGGAGACGGTGTCGAAGAGACTCGGGATGGACGCGGTCGTGCTCACGGTGCTCAAGGAGAACGTGGGGGCGTATAAATTTTACACCGAGAAGATGGGGTACGGCGTGGACGCGCTCAGTCCGGACGACGGACCCGAGGGGGGGAGTTCGCACTATTTGATTTTATCAAAGCGTTTCGAATGAATAAAATTCTAACTACTATCTAGGAACCGATTCGCGAGCGCTTGGACGCGCGCTCGGCCGCCTCAAACTTTGACGTAGTCTTCTTACGGATCGTCTCCACGTCTTCCTCTTCGTCCGCGGCGCGTTCTATGATGATGTGCCGTCCGTACAAGTGCGTTCCCTTGAGCGCGTCCATGGCGGCTTGCGTCTCGCTTCTCGTGTTGAATTCAATGAAGGCGAAACCTCTGTGCGCGCCGTCGAATTTCTTCGGTAGGCGAACTTGTTTCAACTGACCAAAAGGATTGAAAAGCTTTTGAATGTCTCGTTTCGTCGCTTCGAAGGCGATGTTTCGAACGACGAGCTTCGTCGCGCTGAAGCCCCTCGGAACTTTATTCGACACGTCGTCGTCCCTGGCGCCGCCCTGCGAGCTCAATTCGAGCTTCAAGGTCTTCCCGTCGAGCGATGAGCCCTGAAGGGCGTTTAAAACTGATTTCGCGACGATATGTTGATCGAATTCGACGAAACCGAAACCTCGACTGAGAAGTTTACCGCCAGGCCCGCGATGGGTGACGACACGCGCCGAGAGAACTCGTCCCGAGACTCTTTCCGCGGCGGCGACAAAATGTGCGCGCAACTTCTTCTCCACGGTGCCGAAATCGAGACCTTTGACGAAAATCGACGTTGCATCCTCGTCCGCCGTCTTTCCAGCGAGATCGCTCGCCGCGTCGACCTTGGCCTTGGTCTTTTCTCGAGCCTCCTTGGCCAAATCGCTCGCCGCGTCGGCGACGGCCAACGCCTTGGCGCCCTTGATGTCGATCTTCTGCGAGCTTGAATCGAAAATATCTTCCGGAGCCCACTCGACGTAGAGAGGTACGTGACGGTAACGCTTGTAGGCGAGCCCCGTGAACGCACGCCGGGCTTCGGCAGCCTCCAAAAACTCGACGACGGCGATGGTGTGCGTATCCGGCAGGATGAAATGCGCCAACCCGCCAAACTTTTCACAGAGTTCTCTGAGCTCGTCCTCTTCAGCTTCGTACGGCAAGTTCTTGAGGAGTAAGATGCACTTGCTTCGCTTGATGCGACTCGCGCTCTTCGCACCGCTCGAAGCGGCGGACCTCTCGAGCGACTCGGCATCGACGCCGGCGTCAGTGAGTTGTTGCTTCGTCGTGCTGATGACGTGTGCTTCTCCGAGTGCCATGCGCACGGCGAGATCATCTGCATCCGATTCTAACAGCTCGGCTTTCGTGACGCCATAGTGTGCGGCGATCGCTGCCGCAACCGTATCTTGACGCATGAATAACGAGTTCCAAGCTTTCGTGTTACCGGCGTCAGCCTTGCGCTCAGCCTCGCGTTCCGTCTTGAATGAATCCTTCTTTTCCTCTTCGCCCTCACCCGTGCGTCCAACGCCGCCCATGGTGGAATCAAGTTGCGGAGCACGTTTCGCGGGAAGTAAATGAATCAAACGACCTTGGAAAATGGAGCCATCGATCGCCTCCATGGCCTTCATACCATCCTCCGGAAGGGCGAACGTCACGTAAGCCAAGCCTTTACTGCGCTTGGTGCCACGATCGACGAGAATATGCACAGCCGTGAGTTTTCCAAACTTTTCGAACAACGCAGCGACTTCTTCTTCTGTCGCCGTGTAAGGCAAGTTACGAACGAAGATACGACCAGTCTCACTGAGAGCCTCCATGTCGGCTGCGTTGACGTCCTTTGACTCTGGTTCCTCCGCACCACCGGCATCCTCTTTTTCCTGGTCTTTATCACTGTCAGAGCTTTTGTCCTCCTCGGAGTCGTCGTCCTCATCATCATCGCTATCATCAGAATCGGAGGAGTCTGAACCACTCTCGTCGTCAGACTCAGATCCGTCGTTGGATGCATCATCCTTCCACGACGATTGTTTCGACTTGAAGTAATCCATGTCTGAAACCTTCTCGTCCATGGCCACTTTATCGGAACCAGAACTGGAATCGGACTCAGAATCAGATTCAGATTCAGAATCCTCGTCGTCCTCCTCCTCCTCCTCCTCCTCCTCAGAGTCTGCGATGTCTTGATACTCGTCGTCGCTGCTTCCTGCCTCGCCTTCGTCTCTCAAAACTTTCTCGGTGTCCTTGTACTGCTCGAGCGTGTCTTGATTCTCAAAGAATCCATCGCTCCAGAACCTTTGCTTCTGTGGCACCATCAATTCCATGAACTCGCGAAATTTAGGATCCACCTTCATGAGTTGCTCCGCCTTGTACCTCGGATCGTGCAACTCTCTCACTCTCTGCTTGGCTAACTTTTTCGCCTCTCTCGCCCCGATCCATCGCTCCCCCTCCCCATCTTCCTCGGGCGGTGCCTTTTTCCTCTCCTTCTCCTTGTTCGCCGAACTTCCCGCGCTGTATTTCGACCAAGGTCTCGGAATCTGCGCGCTGTGCACGCTCCTCGCGTACTGCACCTCGACGCGACTCGTATCGATGAATGTCCCATTGAAATACTTCAACGCCTCGGTCGCCATCTCCTCCGTCTTAAACCCGACGAACGCCATCTGTCTCGACGTTCCATCCGCCGTTCGCACGATCTTCACGTCCGTCACCTCCCCCATCACCGCGAAGTGTTCTCGAAGTCGCCCATCCTTCAGGTGTTTCGGCACATTCTTCACGCACAGCCGACTCGACGGCGTCGCCGCGTCGTCTCCGTCTCCATCGTCACCACCACCGTCCGCGCGCGCGTCGCGAACGTTCATCGACGGTCCGGCGTCGCGCGAGCGTCCTCGGCGGTCCATGTCGAGACGCGCGAACCGCGCGCGCGCGCGACTCGCGGCGGCGTCCGACGGCGCGCGGTCACCCATCGGTCGATCGGTCGGTCGCCGCGTCGGTCGATCGGTCGGTCGCCGCGGCGGTCGATCGGTCGGTCGCCGCGGCGGTCGTTTTTGTCCGTGTGCGTGATTGGCGTGCGTGAGTGGAGGCGCGCGCGTGGTTCTGACGAGTCATAAACGGTGAAAAGTACCTCGTGAGTGGAGGACCCCGCGCGCGTGGAGTCGACGCGCGCGGGCGCGTTCTCCGCCTCTGTGCGACGCGCTCGCTGGCTTTCCGGGAGGTGCGTGCGCGACGCGAGGGATGAGTGATGCGAACGCGAGTCGTGGATGCGAACGCGCGCGCGCGAGCGGGTGGTGCGCGTCGCGCGAGGTGGAGGCGAGGGCGATGGGACGCGGAAGGACCTCGAGACGCGAAGCCCTAAGATCGATCGGCGCGGTGGCGCGTTCGAGGAACGCGCGCGCGATGCGAGGGGTGGAAGGAGGAGGAGGAGGTCGAAACGCGCGCTTGGAATGTGATGCGTTCGGTTTTGAACGCGAGCGCGGGCGTAGGGGGGGAGGATCGCGACGGGTGGGGGCGATGGCGGTGGCGGGATGGAAACCCCAAGGAAGGCGAGAGGAGAGGAGAGGAGACGCTCTCGTTCGAGTGATTTGTGCGGAATGACTGACCCTTGTGCGCGTGTGTACGTTCGAATTCAGACTCACGATGAGACTCATCAAGAAAGAAATTAAGATCGCCGTGCCGGCGGGCGTTAACGTGACTGCGTGCAAGGCGCGCAAGATCAGCGTGACGGGTCCGCGCGGCACCCTCCACCGTGACTTCCACCACGTCCCGAAACTTGACCTTCACCTCAATGAGGACAACGAAGTCGTCGCGACTATGTGGTTCCCGAGCCAAAAGCTTACTGGTTCTTTGCGTACCACGGTTAGCCACATCTCGAACTTGTTCGATGGTGTCACAAAGGGTTTCCGCTACAAGATGCGCGCCGTCTACGCGCACTTCCCTGTGAACATCAACATCGACAAGAACGGGTCTGTCGTCGAAATTCGTAACTTCCTCGGAGAAAAGCGTACTCGTGTCTGCAAGATGCTTGAGGGTGTCAAGTCTTACCGTGATGAAACCGTGAAGGACTGCATCGTCCTCGAAGGCAACGACATTGACAACGTGTCGAAGTCTGCGGCCCTCATCCACATGGCGTGCTTGGTGAAGAAGAAGGACATCAGAAAGTTCCTTGATGGTATCTACGTTAGCGAGAAGGGCACGATTGAGACCGAGGATTAAGTAGTAGTGAGTCGCTTGTCAAATTAGTCTTGACGGGAACTTCTGCGAAACTTAGAGAGTGTAATAGAGTGTTGTGCTCACTCACCATCTGACCCCGTTCGAACGCGCGCTGCCTTTCCCCGTGAAACTGCATAATAATGTTTTATTTCTCCGTTCGCTTCGACGGACGCTCGCGCGCGATGGGCAGTCAAGCCCTCACTCCGTGCCTCGAGATGGCCGGAGTCGACGGCGATGCCGCCGAGAAACCGGGGGCAGAATCAGAGGAGACGAAAACTCTTCTGACCAAAGTTCTGAATCACACGCTCTCGTGTATTCAACGCTGCAAACCGAAGAAGAAACTAATCAGCCCGTTCGACGCCCAAGTGAAAACATCGAGTTTGTTAAGAAAGCTTCGAAAGGAGTTCGCACGCTACGACGCGGACGACTCGGGAGGTCTCGACGTTCCCGAGCTCTGCGACATCTTGGGCGTCGATCATCGTAGCTTTTGGGCGCGGGCGCTTTTGGACTTTTTCGACTCTGACGCCGACGGCAAGATCGCATTCGAGGAGTTTGTAGCCACTCTGGGAGTGCTGGGGGCTGAGATGGAAACTCACGCGCGAAAACCGCGACTGATCGGGGCGCCGGTCGTGCCTTTGGAGGTATTCTTCATTTTCGCCATACTGGATCACGACGGAGACGGAAAGATTGATCGAGCCGATTTTTCTCACATTCTATGGGACTATGAGCAGCGTGCGGCGAAGGCGTTTGGGAGGCTGCATACTATGACAAAAGTGAAGCATTCGAGCATCGATTCATCGTTGCAGACCGCCGCGACAGAAAAATATGTCGCAGAGCAGCGAGCGCAGCGTCGTGAATTCCTACGACCCGTGAGACTTTTGGTCAGAACTGCCATTCTGTACTTGTCACAGTGCCCGGAGACGTTGACGATCGAGGACGTGGCGAAAATCTACAAAGAATTTCCCCGCTTGTTTGAAATCGCGACAAGACTTCACAAGAGATTGAAGAAAATAGTTCGACAATGCACGGTGCTCATCCGTAAACTTCATGGGGGCTTCAACAATATAGAAAACTTGAAGAAGAAAATGATCGAAGCCGCCGTTAGAAGTAAAGTCCAACGAGAGAAGGCGAAAAGTTCATGGGATTGGGCGGATAAACTGCAGCGCAGCGATGGAAAAGAGATACAGAGTAGAGGTGTAGAGCGTTTAGAGGATGAAACTTTGGTAGAAATTGCTCAGATAGGAAGAATGCTTCGCGGTGAGAAGATGGTAAAATCGCAGACGGAGGACGAACAAGAATTTCTGAGTTCGTTTGCGTTCTTTGGCGATGGAAGTTTCCGAAGAATGGAGCCTAGACGACGTCGACAACGTATGCGCGGTCCGCGAGCGAGTGGAAGAGGAATGTCTGGTTTGGAGACGTCGAAGATGCGAGTGCGCCAACTCTCACGTCAGCCTCCATACGAGGCTGCGATTGTACTGGCGGAACTCGGAGTCACAGCACAGAAAGAAGTTATCCGTCAACTTGATCCAGAATTGGCTGCAGAAATTATCGTCGAGATGGGGCAACTCGAGCAAGATATTTTACTAGCGCATTTTAAGATGCTCCAGCCCATGGTGATTGACAAAAAAAAACAAAAGAGAATAGTTGACGCTCACCCAGTGTGACCATGTGACCACCATGTGACGCTTCAATCGCCAGTACACGACGCGCGGAGCCGTATGTTCGCGCGGAGCCGTATCGCTTTGGCGACGCAATTTCTTTTCATATGTTTCTCCCTCGTGTCGGGTGACCACGAGGCGGATTGGTTTCGTACCACAGAGGATGGGCGACGTGGTGGTCTTGACTATTCACGGCCCATCTCCGACCAGGTCACGGCGACCACCTGCCTCGCACCCTCGTTCGTCCGAGTAAACGGAAATCGTTTCGAAATCAACGGTAAGGAGTTCATCTTTGCCGGTTGGAATCAGTGGGAAGTCATGGAGGCATCGAACAACGTGGGACCTCCCGCGCGCCATCTACCGCTCGACGGACGCGAACACATGGTCCGTGTCATGAACGCGGCGGTCGAAAGTGGCCTCAAGGTGGTCAGAATTTGGATGCATACGATAACGAAGGGGTATCAAGTTCAGACATCTCCGGGCGTGTGGAATGAAGAGTTATTGCGTGGATTAGATTGGTATCTCAGCGAAGCGCGAAAGCGCCAAATTCGTGTGACTTTGGTCCTTGCGGATTATTGGTACGAGCTCGGAGTGCAACAGTACGTCGACTGGAGCAGTACGGCGAAATCAAAGCAAGATTTTTACACCGATAATGAATGCAAGAAAATGTTCAAGGACACGATCAAGACGATCGTCACGCGGAGAAATACAATCAATAATTTGCTGTACAGCGAGGACGCAACCATCATGAGCTACAACCTCATCAACGAAGCCCGATGTCAGGGTTGTCCAGCATCGACGCTTGGAAGTTGGATCAATGAGATGGGGCGTTATCTCAAGTCTTTAGCGCCGAACGCTCTCCTTTCTCTGGGATACGAAGGGTTCTATCATTCGTCCGACCCGAGTGAGTTGCTGAACACCAATCCCGGCGAGGGCGGCTCGGATTGGGCGTCGAGAGAAGGACAATCCTTCGCCCGACACGTTCGATTGAAAGTCGTCGATTACGTCTCCATTCACGTGTGGCCAGATAACTGGCGTCCAAAAACGGTCGAGTTTCAGCGCAAGTTCATTCAGTCGCGAATCGATTACGTCAATTCCCTCGGTAATTCTCTCGGCAAGCCTTTTGTGTTAGAGGAATTTGGCAAGCAAATCAATCGCAACAGTGGAGAAGGATTCTCCGAGCGCGACAAATACTTTGCATCTGCGTTCGCGTTGGCGGAGAAGGAAGCTCGTAACAGACGGGTGAGCGGGACGTTATTCTGGCACCTATACGATCTCGGTGTCGGTTTGCAGAGCAGTTACGGAATCCATGTGGACGAATCCACCTTCGGGCTCGTCATCCGACACGCGAAGCGCATGAACGCGATTTCGGGCACCCCCGACGTCTGTAGAAAGCAGTGAGTGTTCAATTACATTCTTTACAAAGTCAAATCAAGTCTAGTCAAATATACAACAAATCAACGACTCGTGACACAAAGCCACGCCGAGTTTTCCCTCAGAGGTTCAAAGTTTTCGTCCTCAGTATACACTCGTCCGTCGAATCCGAGCTCTCGCACCTCCACCGAGCGCGACGCGTTCTTCTCAGCCTCCCACTCCCACACCACGCGTGTACACGAGCTCAAACTCTCTCTCAAGGCGTCCTCATCGCTCTCAGCCTCGCGCAAACTGTACGACGTCACCACGAGCGGCGTCTTCTCCTCCACCACCACCCGTTCCACCGTCGGCATCCAATCGCTCGGATCGTACCCCCACACGCCCGCATTAAACGCGAACGCGACGTCTGCGCATCGCTCCCCTCTCTCCACGACATCGTGGTACAAACCAACGCGATACTCAACCTCCAACGCCGCCTTTGTCTCCGTCGCTGCCTCGTGCGCGTACGCCGCGCCCACTTTCACGCCGTCATCCACCTTGACGTTCGGTCCCACGCACAGCACGCGCACGATGTCCACGCCCTCCCTCTTCGCCGCCTCTCGCACGTCCTCGAACACCGTCGCCGTCCCTCTCGGCGCCGTTCCCTCCCGTCTATCCGCCCCGAGCACGAGCACGTTCGCCGCGACGCCGCCGCTCCTCGCGCCACCCATCGCGTCGCCTCCGTCCGTCCCCGCCTCCCTCCCCGCGCGCGCCACCGCGCCATCGAACGCGTCCAACCGCGCCATCGCCTCGCACATCGTGCGATCGCGAGAGACCGCCCCCGCGTCTCGCATCACCGCGCCTCGGTCTCCCATCCACGCGCGCGCCCACGCGCCCCCTCGCTCGAATCGTCGCGCGCGTCCCGGCCGGTCGTCCCGTCGAGTCGATCGAGTCGAGTCGATCGAGTCGAGTCGATCGAGTCGATCGAGTCGAGCCGAGGAACGCAGTATATTCGATTCGATCGATCGCGAGTATCGCATCGAATCGATCGAATCGATCGAATCGAGTCGAGTCGATCGACTCGCATCGAGTCGAGTCGAGTCGAGTCGTACGCGCAAACAGTCAGGCTGTGCGCCCGGTCGCGGATTCGCGCGACGACGGACGCGATTGATTGAATGAATGATTGGCGCGCGGAGGCTGACGGCAGACGACGACGTCGTCGCGTCGCGTCGTCGTCGTCCGTGGTCGAGTGAGGCGGGCGTGGACGCGGGAAAACGCGCGGTGATTTGAATCGCGGCGTCTCGCGCGCTCGATCGCCGGTCGCGCGTCTCGCCGCACCCGCCGTCGGGTCGCTCGCGCGTAGAGGTTTTCGATTGATTGATTGCTCGTGTGTGATTGGGCGCGATGGCGGACGAGTCCGGGGGGGTGCGACGAGACGGGTTGGGCGCGGGAAGGGCGGAGATTTATACGTATGAAGCGCCGTGGATGATTTATGCGTGTAATTGGAGCGTACGTGCGCGACGAAGCGACTCGCGAGTGGGGTCGGCGGAGAATGGCGGAGAAGGGGCGGGGCGGCGGGAGAGGGCGGGAGAGGGATCGAAGGCGGTGGAGACGCGCGCGAGGGGTGGTGGGTGAGTGGAGAGGGTGGTGGTGGTGAGAGATGAGGCGTGGACGCGAGAGACTGACGTACAAACTCGCATCTTTGCGATTATTCGACGTAGGTTCGACAAGACAAGCGGTTTCGCCTCGCCTTGGGATCTTTCGTGGAGGAGTATTCCAACAAGGTGGAGATCATCACGCTCGACGAAGAGACGGGGGAGTTTCCTAAAGATGCGCGGTGTTCGTTTACGCATCCGTATCCGTGCACGAAAGTCATGTTCATACCGGACAAGGAGTGCACGAAGGAAGACTTGCTCGCCACCACCGGAGATTACCTGCGGATCTGGCAAGTGTCGGACGACAATGAAATTCAGCTCAAGTCGTTGCTGAATAATAATAAGAGCAGCGAGTTCTGTGCACCTTTGACGAGTTTTGATTGGAATGAAACGAAACTGCAGCGCGTCGGGACGTCCTCGATTGACACAACTTGTACTATTTGGGACGTCGAGCGCGAGTGTGTGGATACCCAGCTCATCGCGCACGACAAGGAGGTGTACGACATTGCGTGGGGAGGACCGGAAGTTTTTGCCAGTGTTAGCGCGGATGGTAGTGTGCGGGTGTTTGATTTGAGGGATAAAGATCACAGTACCATCATTTATGAGAGTCAGACTCCAGACACTCCGCTGCTTCGACTGGGATGGAATAAACAGGATCCGCGTTACATGGCCACCATCTGCATGGACAGTCCAGTAATCGTTCTGGACATCCGATTTCCGACCTTGCCCGTCGCTGAACTTCAAGGTCACCGAGCGAGCATGAATACGTTGGCTTGGGCCCCGCACAGCTCGAGTCACATGTGCACAGCGGGAGACGATAGTCAAGCTTTGATTTGGGACTTGTCCTCAATGAACCAACCACCGGAGGGTGGACTCGATCCGATCTTAGCGTACTCAGCGGGGGGAGAGATCAATCAGCTTCAATGGAGCGCGACTCAACCGGATTGGATTTCGATCGCATTCCGCAATAGTTTGCAAATCCTTCGAGTGTAGCGTGGCGGGACTCCCGCGACACTTTTTTGCGCACAACGACCTGTATAATAGATGCTCTCTTACGTCATGCAACACGATGCTTTAGGAAGAAGAACAAATACGTCAAATTGAATCATCTGTTCTCAAATATCATCGTCCGTGAACGACCCAACTCAGTCTCACGAGCGTCTCGCGATGTCACGATGTCATGAGTAGCAACCGACAAAATCACCGATTACACGCGAGAGAGCGTCACGCGACGATCGAAGTTCGATGGAAGGTCGAGCGTGTGGTCACGTGTGTTGTTCCACGACGTCTAACCTTGCCAGCACGCTCCTCAACGCCGTCGCTCGCGCGGTCGTGCACCAATCAAGCCTCCTATCGACCGACTCGAGTAAGCTTCAGCAATCGGCAAAGTTCTCGAAAGAGCTCGAAGATGCGCTCGTCGCCGGCGCCGCGCAGGGAGACAAGAAGCTCACCGATCTTTTGGTCGCCATTAACGCTTGGATAGAATCGAAAAAAGGATTGATGAGCGGTGTCTTCGGTTCTTCAGAAGATGCCGTGAAGGATGTAGAACAGTTGCTTCTGGACCACGACGAGGCGTGGGCGGAGAGCGAGCGACACAAGCTGGCGATCAACCTCGTGAAGAAGTGGTACGACACGGATAATAAGGCTCACTGTACTGAGACGTTCAACGACGATGAAGAACTCTTTGAGCACAAACAACGCTGTCGATATCTCCCGGTGTCTTGTCCACACACAGGTTGCCCGGCGTCTTATAGTCTCCATGCTCGTGAAAAACACGAGATGAAATGCCCGTTCAAGGTTGTGGAGTGTCCTCTTGGATGTGGTGATAAGATTGCGCGTAAAGACATACCCTTACACACGTCTACGCGGTGTTCAATGCGCGAGGTGAAATGTCCGTATCATGGCTTGGGCTGTGAAGACGTGATGCGCCAAGGCATGGTGACTGAACACCTGTTCGAAAATGTCGACAATCACTTGCGCATGCTGTACGCCGACGAAGCAAAACTTGAATATCGAGTCGATGAGATTGAACGATGGGCTCGCGCCATTCACGACGACGACGAGACAAGACGACGAGGCCTCTCAGCTATCGACACCGCTCTTCTTACTCTCGAGACGAAACATCTCGATCTCGACAAGGATCACAGCGCGAGTAAAGCGCATCAACACAAGCTCGAGGGTCGGGTCAGAGAGCTTGAATCGATCGTGAAGAGGCAGGCCTCCGACTTGACGGCGTTGCGCAGGCTCGTCGACGGTCTTTGCAAATAGTTTGCGCAAATCGTGTCGGCACGGTGTGGGAGGTCGTGTTGCCGTCAATCGACGTCCAATAGTTTTTGTTAATATTATTTCTGATTTGTACGTGTAAAACCGCTCGACAGTCGTCTTCTCGACGCGTTCGACGCAAAGTCGGCACCCGGGGAACTGAACCCTTTGACTCGAGGAGTTGAACCGATGCGAAAAAATCGCCACAGTGACGCGCGCGAGTGAGAGCGCACGGTGGGCACGTCACTGTGAAGACTTAGATAGAGCGACGACGAGCGTGTGCGCGCACCGCGCGATGTCGACCGTCGTCATCTCGACGGGTTTCACCCCGCAGCAGAACGTACGTTTTGAATCTCGAGAGGGCACCGACAATCGGACTGACGTTGCGACGGACGCGTGACACAGGCGGAGATCAAGTCGTTGGTGCGAACGCTTGACTTGACCTTTGAGGAACAATACGTCGGAGGTGCGCACTTCGACGTGTTGCTGGCGGCGACGACGAGGTCCGTCAAGTACGACCAGGCGAGACAGATGCGAAAACCAATCGTGACGTTCGAGTGGTTGGTCGCGAGCTCGGGGGCGCGAAGACTGGTGGCGATGGACAGGTATAAGACTCCGCCTTTTCTCGGCTGCATCGTGTCGATCACGGGCTACATGGACTGCGCCGTGAGAACGCAGTTACAGAGCTTGGTGGAAGAGAACGGGGGGAAATACTCGCCCGACTTGGTACAGGACAAGTGCACGCACCTGATCGCGGCGAAACCCGAGGGAGATAAATATGAGGCGGCGCGAACTTGGCGTCACATTGAAATCGTTAATCAGAAGTGGTTGGAGGATTGCGTGCGACTTCAAGAGAAGGTGACGGAAAGTCGGTACGAAGTGGTTGAGAGAGTGGTTGCACCTCCGCAAGTGGAAAAATGGGTGCCCCCGCCGTTGGTGGAGGACGACACTCCGTGGGATTCTCATTATTTATTCGGTTGTCGCATATTCATGGTTGGTTACGACATGGCTGAGCGAGAAACGGATCAAGCTAGAAAGAATGCCATGCAAAGAGAGGCTTTCGACGTTGTGCGACAAATCCGTCTGGGTGCCGGAATCACGACGAAAAACGTCGACAGAGCCACTCATATAGTTTTTAGTGAATCCACGAGACCAGAAGACTACCATCGGATGCGAATGATGAGGGATCGCTGCGTCGATGGAAGTTGGCTTGCGGCTTGCACGGAAGAGAAGGAGTGCGTGCCGATGGATGACTATCTCGTGAAGGAATCAAAATGGGAGAATATGATGAAGAACATATCCAGGTTACGACGAAACGATTCTGGAGCGCTGTCTACTAGATCAAACTCCAGCTGTCCTCGAGAAGAAGCCGAGGAGACGATGCGCACTGCTCGTTCGAGCCGCTTGAATCCAGAAACTTCTGCGATTGAGATGACGAGGCCGACAGAAATCGTGACGAGGGACACAAACCCGCTCACACGTGAGAATTTGCATCGGACTCACGTACCTGAAACACGACACCTTGCTTCGGAACTTCCTCCGACAGAGCGAGTCGATGCAGATAAACAAGCCGAGTCAAACGGCCCCACGCCATCGAGTATGCCTTTTGTGGAGAGACGTATAGCTCTTTCTGCTCTTTTGCCAGACGAAGAAGCCTCAGCGGCACAGACGTACATCAGCCAAGGGGGAGGACAAGTTGTCGTTTCAAGAACAGGTCGAGAGTTTCAAAACGCCGATTACATGGTTTGTCCATCGCAGCCAAGTCGAGATGAGCGACGCATTTTGGGCCAGATGGGAATGACAAAAGCTAAGTTTGTCACGTGTTTTTGGCTGGAACAGTGCTTGATGAGCGGTGACATAGTGCCACCTGAGGAATCAGTCGCGTATCAACCGCTTGCAGAGGATCCTCCACTGATGAGTGACTGTCGAATCAGCACTTCAACGTACTCTGAGTTTGAGAAGCGTGCGATTCGCATGATGTGTGTCCTGGTGGATGCAAAATACTCTGACCGTCTTGCGCGTTCGAAGTGCACACACCTCCTTACACCAGTGGCTGCTAGTGAGAAGTACAACGCGGCGAAGAAGTGGAGTTTGCCCGTTGTCACCAAGGCGTGGTTGGAGGCGTGTCTCAAGACAGGCAAGCGTCAGGATGAATCTAATTTTGCACCGGAACAAGAAACGAGAACAGCAGCTCCTGCTGGCGCGCAGGCCCAAGCCCGAACTTCAGTCGAAGTTCCACCCGTCCAAAGGAAATCATTCGCTTCCCAGGTGGTTGGAAGGGATTTATCCGGTCTACTTCAACCGTCTGCGTCTCCGATACCGAATGCTTCAAAGCCCTCTACCCCAAAAAGCGTCGCAGCGACTACACCGAGCACCGACAGCAAGATGCCCAACTCTGCGCGGACGCGAAAAAAGACGCCTCTTTCGCGTGCCTCTTCAGGCTATACACCCGGTTACAAACGTCAAAAAACCTCTAGTGCGCGCAAAGGCACACAGGACCAAAACGAAGCTTTGTTGAGCGAAGTCATGGAGAAAATGGATGGAGTTGAGAATAGGCCCGACGAGTTACCGATACCGGTTCCATCAAAGACACCAACGAGGCAGTCTCCAAGAGTACCGAGAAGTCGCGCTGTGGGAGGATCTAGCCTTCAAATATCTCAGATGGATAAGCATGAGACACAAGTTGGCTACGCAGACTTCAAGCATAGCTCTCCGAGGAGGTGTTCTCGACCTGACGGCACCGACAAACTCAATACACTCTTCACTACAACCACCACCATGGGTGGCAATTTGCCTTCACAGGGTAACATTCAAACCGAAGAATGGATTTAGATTGTATCCCACGCTGTGGGATCGGTTCAGATTTAATAGTTAGCACTACGTAGTTCGCGTAAATCGCGGAGAGTGGTTCACACCGCCACTTCACGCCTCGCTCGAGCATGTTGTCGACCACTTTGCGCGCGCTCGGTGAAAACCTGACACTGGCGCCGTCATGTTTTCGCCGTTCGGTGACGTCGCGTCGTCATCAGCTCGTTCGCCCCTCTGCGTCCTCCTATCGCACGCCGAGTGAAGAGACGGGTGTGCAGACCGAGGTGAAAAAGTCTCGTTTCGTGGCAATTGCCGCCGCCTGCTCCTCCGCAGACGATGCACTAGCTTTCATAAAAGAGCGCGGGGATTCCACCGCGAGTCACAACTGTTGGGCTTTCAGGATAGGCGAGAGCGTGTATCGCTTCTCGGACGACGGAGAGCCCGGTGGGACCGCAGGGCAGCCCATCATGAGCGCGGTGGACAACTCCGGGCTCGACCACGTGGTCGTTTTAGTGACGAGATATTACGGTGGAACCCAGTTGGGGACCGGGGGATTGATTCGCGCTTACGGGGGCGCGGCGCAGTTGGCTCTCGATAAGGCTGCGGAGAGCGCCGTGGAAGTGTTCGCGAAAGTAGACGCCATCGTCAACTGCGAGGCGGCTGATTTAGGGAAGATTTTTTCCGCCATGGATGAATTCCAGGCTGTAAAACTTGATGAAGAGTACTCTGACGACGGTTCCGTGCACATTCAAATGGAGATTGAAGAGCAAACGGTGGAGAC
>Ga0208410_1000977_pt1 | contig 15464 bp, 12 predicted proteins | sample ETN02SmetaG_3_FD_185787 | JGI IMG/M metagenome (GOLD analysis project Ga0208410, IMG submission 185787) | Marine microbial and viral communities from oxygen minimum zone, Eastern Pacific Ocean - ETNP2014F10-02SV257 (SPAdes) (version 2) | ecosystem: Environmental > Aquatic > Marine > Oceanic ... | reverse complement strand
AGAAGAATTCATTCCTGCATTAAAATACTCTGTATTAGCTTCATCAGTTCCATCAGAAACATCATAATAATCATTATATAAATTAGAAAATAGATGGAAAAAGAGTATACCAAATGTAGTTAGAAGTAATGATATAGGACTAAATAGATTATCTCCTAAACCTGAATAATATGCTGCAACTGAAAAAATTGGAAATAAAGAAGCAGAAGCAAAACCAACTCTTGTAATTGCAACACCCTTAATAATTTTTGTAAGAAAATTTATTTTAATATTAACTTGTTCAGAAATTTCTTCAGTAATTCCACAATATCCAGTTTGAGGGTTATCTTTTCCATTTGCAAAATTTGGAGTTATCTGAATTTTAGCAGCAAATTGACTGCCATTTTTTCTAATAAAATTTGTTTTAGTAACATGTTCTCCTGTTTCATTAGCACTTTTAAGCCAACCTAATACATTTTGAAGAACAATCTCTCCTGGAGAAAAAATAGAAACTCTTTTGATCCCTACTAGCTCCTTAGAATCATAACCAAACATTTGACAAGCTCCATCATTTAGATTTGTGATTAAGCCTTCCATATCACATATAATAACACTTTTCATAAATTGATTTTTAATTAAAGCGCAAATATAATAGAGTAATCTTTTTAAATGAAATATTTAATAAAAAAGATATTAAAGGGTCAAGGTAGTAAGTTTAGCAAATGATATATCCTTTCCATCTTTGTCTGTAATTGAAATTTTCCAGAGTTGCATTGTCCTACCTAACTTGATTGCATCTGCTCTAGCAAAGACCTCACCTGATTCTATTCCTCTAACATGATTAATTGATAATTCAATACCTCTAAGCATCTGATTGTCTTTTTTACAAAAAACTGCTGAAGCAGCGCTTCCTACAGTCTCCGCTAATGCTGCTGTTGCTCCACCGTGAAGAACACCAGCAGGTTGATGAAGATCAGGAGTAACTTTCATTTTAGCTATTAGATAGTTATCCCCTACTTCAGTAAACTCTATACCTAACTTGGTGCTTAAAGTACCTTGATTTCTAGAATTTATTTTACTTAGCAATAATTCTTTATCCATTAATTATTACTCTTTAACTTCCTCGAAATCTACGTCTTGTACATCATCTCCCTCTGATTTTTTATCACCTTCTGCAGAAGATTTTTCATCAGTTTGAGCTTCCGGATTTTCAGCTTGAGCTTTATACATTTCTTCAGATGCATTTTTCCAAGCCTCATTTATCTCATTTAATGAAGATTCTATTTTTTCAAGATCCTTTGATTCATGAGCCTTTTTTAATTCTTCTAAAGCAGATTCAATAGGCTTCTTTTTATCATCTGAAAGTTTATCACCAAATTCTTTTAACTGTTTCTCAGTTTGAAATATCATTTGGTCAGCACTATTAAATTTATCTACTTCATCTTTTGCTTTTTTATCAGCCTCTGCATTTGCTTCAGCATCTTTTTTCATTTTTTCAATCTCTTCTTCAGTTAATCCAGATGAAGCTTCAATCCTTATGTCTTGAGATTTATTTGTTGCTTTATCTAAAGCACTAACTTTTATAATTCCATTTGCATCAATATCAAAAGTTACTTCAATCTGAGGAACACCCCTAGGTGCTGGAGGAATTCCATCAAGATGGAACCTACCTATGGTTTTATTATCTTTTGCCATTGGTCTTTCCCCTTGTAATACATGAATTTCTACTGATGGCTGATTATCTGCGGCAGTTGAAAATACTTGTGATTTTTTTGTTGGTATTGTTGTATTTGCTTCAATTAGTTTTGTCATAACATCTCCCATTGTAGCAATTCCTAATGATAATGGAGTAACATCAAGTAATAAAACATCCTCAACATCACCTGTAAGCACTCCACCTTGAATCGCAGCTCCTACTGCAACAACTTCATCAGGGTTAACACCTTTGGATGGCTTTTTACCAAACAATTTTTCTACTTCTTTCTGAATTATTGGAATTCTTGTAGACCCACCTACCAAAATTACCTCATCTATATCTGATTTAGATAAACCGGCATCCTTCATTGCTTTTTTAACTGGTTCTAAAGATCTTTTCACCAATTCATCTGATAATTTTTCAAACTTAGCTCTTGTAAGGGATGTAACTAAGTGTTTAGGACCAGAAGGAGTAGCAGTAACATAAGGTAAATTAATTTCAGTCTGAGCTGATGAGGACAATTCAATTTTTGCTTTTTCTGCTGCCTCTTTCAATCTCTGAAGAGCCATAGGATCTTCTCTTAAATCAATTTGTTCTGATTTTTTAAATTCTTCAGCTAAAAGATCAATTATTACTTGATCAAAATCATCACCTCCTAAATGTGTATCACCATTAGTTGCTAACACCTCAAATACACCATCTCCTAATTCAAGAATTGATATATCAAAAGTACCACCTCCTAGATCATAAACCGCAATCTTTTTATCTTTCCCACCTTTATCCATTCCATATGCTAATGCAGCGGCAGTTGGCTCATTAATAATTCTTGCAACCTTCAATCCTGCAATTTCTCCAGCTTCTTTTGTAGCCTGTCTTTGAGAATCATTAAAATAAGCAGGAACTGTAACTACAGCTTCAGATACAGTTTGACCAAGATAATCTTCAGCGGTTTTCTTCATTTTCTGAAGTACCATTGCAGATAGCTCCTGTGGAGTATATAATCTTCCATCTATATCAACTCTTGGAGTATTATTATCACCCTTTGCAACTTTATAAGCAACAGTTTTGACTTCTTTTGAAGACTCTGTATACTTATTCCCCATAAATCTTTTAATAGATGAGATAGTTTTTGTTGGATTTGTTACAGCTTGTCTTTTAGCTGGATCTCCAACCTTAATTTCACCATCCTCAACAAATGCAACTACAGATGGTGTTGTTCTTTTTCCTTCAGCATTAGGTATAACTACAGGTTCACTTCCTTCCATAACAGAGACACATGAATTTGTAGTTCCTAAATCTATTCCTATAATTTTACTCATAATTTTATATTTTTTAAATAATAATGACAAGCATTATGCCAATAGCTAAATAAATGACATTATGTCATGTTTATCATTAATATATTTACATTACTTTTGTCAAAAAAACTCATGATGAGTCAATCAAAACAAGATAGAGTTACAATAAAACTGCTTGAGAAAATGAAAATCGATGGTGAAAAGATATCTATGCTAACTGCATATGATTATAGTTTTGCCAAGATAATCGATAAAGCAGGTGTTGATATAATATTAGTTGGTGACTCAGCCTCAAATGTTATCGCTGGGCATGAAACTACTCTACCAATCACTTTAGACCAAATGATCTATCATGCAAGCTCAGTTGTAAGAGCTGTTAAAAGAGCATTGGTTGTTGTAGACCTTCCTTTTGGGACTTATCAAGCAGATTCTAAAATTGCATTAAAATCAGCAATAAGAATAATGAAAGAGTCAGGGGCTCATGCTGTAAAATTAGAAGGTGGCAATCTTATTAAAGATTCAATAGAAAGAATACTAAAAGCTGGTATTCCCGTTATGGGTCACTTAGGGCTAACTCCTCAATCAATATATAAGTTTGGAACTTACAATGTTAGAGCTAAAGAAGAAAAAGAAGCAAAAACATTAATAGATGATGCATTATTACTTGAAGAAATTGGATGTTTCTCTTTGGTTCTTGAAAAAATACCTAACATGCTTTCTAAAAAAGTATTGAATAAAACAAAAATACCAATTATAGGAATTGGTGCTGGGTCAAGTCTTGATGGTCAAGTACTTGTTTCTCATGATATGCTTGGAATGAATAAAGACTTTAGCCCTCGATTTCTTAGAAGATATCTTGACCTAGACTCATTAATAACTAATGCAGTTAAAAAATACTCAAAAGATATAAAAAGCGGTGACTTTCCTAATAAGGAAGAACAATATTAAATTGCATCTTACTAAGTCTAATATCGTATTTGAAGACAATCATCTTTTTATTGTCAATAAACCTGCTGGAATATTAGTTCAGGGAGATAAGACAGGAGATAAAAGCTTAATTGATTTAGCTAAAGAATATCTAAAAATTACATATTCAAAAAAAGGAAATGTATTTTTAGGATTAGTTAATAGAATTGACAGACCAACTTCTGGAATTGTTATTCTTACTAAAACTAGCAAAGCACTATCAAGAATGAACTCTTTAATTAAGAATAGAAAAATTAAAAAGTTCTATTGGGCTATTATAAGCAAAAATTTTCCTAATAATGACGGAGTTTTACAAGGATGGTTTAAAAAGAATTCAAAACTGAATAAGTCTTTTGTCTATGAGAAGGAAGTCAGTAATTCTAAATTAGGCTCATTAAAATACACTAGGGTTAAAGACTTCAAAAATTATAGCTTATTTGAAATTGATCTTGAGACAGGAAGACACCATCAAATTCGAACACACTTTTCAAAACTTGGCTATCCAATTGTTGGTGACTTAAAGTATGGTGCAAAGAGATCATTAAAAGATGGTAGTATATATCTTCATTCGAGACGGATTATATTTGAACACCCTATTAAAAAAAATATAATTGACCTTATAGCTAAGCCTCCTAAGAATGCTTTGTGGACTGCTTCTCTTTTCGATTAAGACTAATAGCTTTTTCTTTAATAATATCTCTAAGTGCTTTACCTTGAATTTTACTCTCTAGATAAGATAAAATATCTAGGTATAAAAAAGATCTCTTTTCATAAGGGTCATTCTCAAACTTTTTAAGCTCCTTATATAGTTTCTTTAAACTATCTTTTATATCATGAGGATAAATATTTTCAAGATTTCTAACATATCTTAATAGTGCTCTTTGTACATCATGAAGATCATTCATTTTTAGAAGATATTTATATGTATCCCTAATTATTTTATCTAAATGATAGTCATATCCAGCCTCATAATGTGCCATTAAATTTAATACCCTTGTAAAACATTGAAGATCTTCTCTCATCTTTAAGTTTTTATCTTTAATTATCTTATCTAGGTAAACAATACATTTTTCATAATCATCTAAAGCAAAGTACATACAGCCTATTTTGTAATAAAGAAGCATTATATGAGTCGGGTCAATTAGATCTTTATTTTTATCAATGCCTTCTAAAACATCAGGAATAATATTCAAACTCTCTTCAAAATTACCCTCTAAGGCATATAGATTAAATAAATTATTGTATTTATATAAAAAGCACAATGAAGAAGTATTCTGATTCTTATGAAAATCATTACTTTCAATATTATTTATTAGTTGAATAAGTGTTTTTTTAAATTTTGCAGGGTGCTTAATCAGTGCTAAAGATTCTAAAAGATAATTTGTTCCCTTTAAATAAAAAACAGGGTGAATATTAATCATTTCAGGGTTCTTTTTAAACATATCAACCCACTTTGAGGCATATTTATAACTAGATAAAAAATCTTGTGTTATTAAACTGTACCACACCCAAGCCTTATAATATAGAAGCTCTTCTCTAAAACCTAAATTCTCAACTTTTATCTTTGGCATTCTAGAATAAAAGAATTTAGTTAATACTCTAAAATCTTCATCACTTTTAACATACCCAACTTTTATAAGCTTTTCATATAATTGAAGTGAGATGTTTGATAATCTACTTGAAATATCATTTTGTTTTCTCAAATAATCAGATTGAGTTGTTAACTCTTTAGTTCTATTAGACATACTCCTAGTAATGTATTGTGACTCTATCAATTTTTCAAACTCAACAATTTCATATGCTGAAGTTTTTTCATCATATTTATATGCAATATTCTTTGCCTTTTCTAGAGCCTTTAAACTTTGTTTATACAATCCTTTCTGATATAATATAGTAGCAAAATCAATTTGACTTCTGATCTTAAGTCTAATATTTTTATGAACTGGGTTTAGCCTTAGACTAATTAAAATTTGTTTATACAAATGAGCTTTTAGATTAGACAATTGTTGTTTAGATACAATACCCTTATCTAAAATAATTTTCTCATCATACTTATCCATTTTCTCTAATTGATTAAATAAGTTTAAAAACTTTGAATCCTCATTAGAGTGCATTCTACCAACAAATAATTTAAATTGTCTCTTTTCTGACTTAGTTAATGATTTAACTAAAACAAATAAGTTATCTTTTACATCATTAGTCATTGTATTAAATTTTTATTTAAAATACTGGTTATTAATCCATTAAATCAATTACAAATGTAACGAATATTGTAATACTTAATAGTTTTTTTTACCTAATCTATAGATATATAATAACTTCGCATATAGCATGAAAGATGTAGTAAAAATATTTGATACAACTTTAAGGGATGGAGAACAGGTGCCTGGCTGTAAACTTGATACTAAAAATAAACTAAAATTAGCCATACAGCTTGATAATCTTGGGGTTGACATAATTGAAGCAGGTTTCCCTATTTCTAGTCCAGGTGATTTTGAATCTGTAATAGAGATATCAAAAAATGTTAAAAATGCATCAGTATGTGCTCTGAGTCGAGCAAATGAAAAAGATATTGAAGTAGCTGCTGAATCTCTTAAACATGCAGTAAGACCTAGGATTCATACCGGAATTGGCACATCTGATATTCATATAAAATATAAATTTAACTCAAATAAGGATGCAATAATTGAATTAGCAAAACGATCAGTTTCTCATGCTAAAAAATTTGTAGAAGATGTAGAGTTTTATGCTGAAGATGCAGGTAGAACTGAAAATAATTTTCTTGCAAAGGTCTGTGAAGAAGTTATTAAATCAGGCGCTACTGTTCTTAATATACCAGATACAACTGGATACTGTCTACCAAGTGAATATGGAGAAAAGATAAAATTTTTAAAAGAAAATGTAAAAGGGATTAATGATGTTACTATTTCATGTCATTGTCATAATGATCTTGGATTAGCTACAGCAAATTCTATTTCAGGAATAATTAATGGTGCCCGACAAATAGAATGTACAATAAATGGGATTGGAGAAAGGGCAGGAAATACTTCATTAGAAGAAGTCGTAATGATAATGAGACAACACCCAAGCCTTAACCTTGATACCAATATTAATTCAAAATTATTATATAGCACAAGTCAAAAAGTTTCAGATTTAATGGGTATGCCTGTTCAACCTAATAAGGCTGTTGTTGGATCTAATGCATTTGCTCATAGTTCTGGAATTCATCAAGATGGAGTAATAAAGAAAAGAGAAACATATGAAATTATTGATCCTAAAGATGTTGGTGTCAATAAATCTTCAATAATTTTAACTGCTAGAAGTGGTAGAGCAGCTCTTGCATACAAAATGAAGGAAATTGGAGTAGAACTAACTAAGATTCAACTTGATTTAGTTTATAAAGAATTTCTTACTTTAGCTGACATTCAAAAAGAGGTTTCAGAAAAAGATCTGCCAATTATTTTAGATAAGCAAAATATTAAATATGGGTAAAACATTATTTGATAAAGTTTGGGACGCTCACGTTATAAATAAGATAGAAAATGGTCCCGATGTATTATTTATTGATCGTCACTTTATACATGAAGTGACAAGTCCAGTTGCTTTTGTTGGGCTTAAGAATAGAAATTTAAAAGTTTTATTCCCAGACAAAACCTTTGCAACAGCAGATCACAATACACCAACTATAAATCAACACTTACCAATTAAAGACGCATTGTCCGCTCAACAAGTAAAAACTCTTGAAAAAAATTGTAATGAACATGGTATTGATTTTTGGGGACTGGGACATAAAATGAATGGAATTGTCCATGTTATTGGGCCAGAAAACGGTATAACTCAACCTGGCTTAACTATAGTTTGTGGAGATTCTCATACTTCAACTCATGGTGCATTTGGAGCAATAGCATTTGGAATTGGTACCTCTGAAGTTGAAATGGTTCTTTCATGCCAATCTATAATGCAACAAAAGCCTAAAAAAATGAGGATTACTATAGATGGAAAACTAAATAATTGTGTTACACCAAAGGATGTTGCAATATATATTATTAGCCAACTTTCATCTTCTGGAGCAACAGGTTATTTTGTTGAATATGCTGGAGATGTTTTTAAGTCAATGAGCATGGAAGGAAGGATGACAGTTTGTAATTTAAGTATAGAAATGGGTGCAAGAGGTGGAATGATTGCCCCTGATGAAAAAACTTTTGAATATCTTAAGGGAAAAGAGTTCTCGCCAAAAGATCAAGAGTGGGATAGCGCTATAAAATCTTGGAGTATTCTGAAATCTGATCCAGATTCAATTTTTGATAAAGAAATTTCATTTATTGCTAGTGATATTGAACCTATGATAACATATGGAACAAATCCTGGTATGGCAGTGCCAATTTCAAAAAAAATTCCTCATTTTAATGATTCAGGTTCAAAATCCTCATTTTCTAAATCACTAGAATACATGAACTTTAAAGAAGGTGAAGTAATGTTAGGAAAAAAAATTGATTATGTATTTCTAGGAAGTTGTACTAATGGAAGAATTGAAGATTTTAGATCATTTGCAGGTTTAATTAAAGGGAAAAGAAAAGCAGAAAATATTGACGCATGGCTTGTTCCAGGATCTCATAAAGTTTTAAAAAGCATTAAAGATGAAGGAATACTTGAAATTTTAGAAAGTTCCGGATTTAAACTAAGAGAACCAGGTTGTTCAGCATGTCTAGCAATGAATGATGATAAAATACCAGTAGGAAAATATGCAGTTAGCACAACTAATAGAAACTTTGAGGGAAGACAAGGGCCAGGAGCAAGAACTCTTTTGGCAAGCCCTTTAGTAGCTGCAGCATCTGCAATTACCGGAAAGATAACTGACCCTAGAGAAATTATTTAAATATGGCTTACGATAAATTCAACATAATTAAAAGCAAAGCTGTTCCGCTTAATATAGATAATGTAGATACTGATCAAATTATTCCTGCTAGATATCTAAAGGCAACCGAAAGAAAAGGTTTTGGAGATAACCTTTTTAGAGATTGGAGATATGATAGCAATAATGAGAAAATTCAAGACTTTCCATTAAATAAAAAAGATTACTCAGGAAAAATATTAATTGCTGGAAAAAACTTTGGGTGTGGCTCATCAAGAGAGCATGCAGTTTGGGCTATTTACGATTATGGTTTTAGAGCAGTTGTATCTAGCTTTTTTGCAGATATTTTTAAAAATAATTGCTTAAACATAGGTGTTCTTCCTGTTCAAATATCAGAAGGATATCTAAATGAACTTTTTAATGAAATAGAAAGGGATAATGATAGTTTATTTGAGATTAATCTAAACAACCAGTCTATTAACATTATGTCAAATGGTAGATCTGAAAAATTTAATATCAGTAAATACAAAAAGGAAAATATGATGAATGGTTTTGATGATATTGATTATTTAATTGATAGAAAAGAAGATATAATTACTTTTGCAAATAAAACTTCTTGATGATAGATAGAAAACTAATAGAGATAATGGATACAACTTTAAGAGATGGTGAACAAACATCTGGGGTTTCCTATACTCCAAACGAAAAGTTAACTGTTGCAAAATTCCTAATTGATAAACTAAATATTGATAGAATTGAAGTTGCCTCAGCTAAAGTTTCAGAGGGAGAACTTGAGTCAGTTAAAAAAATAACAGGTTGGGCTAAAAAAAACAAAAAAATTAATTGTATTGAAGTTTTAACTTTTGTAGATAATGGGGCATCTATTGATTGGATTTCTAAAGCAAATTGTAAAGTTCAAAATCTACTAACTAAAGGTTCTCTAAATCACCTAAAGCATCAATTAAAAAAAACTCCAAAAGATCACTTTAATGATATTTCAAAAGTTCTAAAGAAGGCTAGTGTCAAAAAAATTATTACAAATGTATACCTAGAAGACTGGAGCAATGGTATGAAAAACTCTAAGAAATATGTTTTCGAATATCTTGAGTTTTTATCTAAACAAAATATTAAAAGACTATTACTGCCTGACACTCTTGGAATATTGACTCATTATGAAGTCTATCAATTTATTGATGAGATCAAGAGTAAGTTTCCTGACTTTCATATTGACTTTCATGGTCACAATGATTATGATTTAAGTGTAAGTAATGCTATAGAGGCTATACGAGCTGGATGCGATGGGCTACATTTAACTGTAAATGGAATGGGCGAAAGGGCTGGGAACACACCACTTTCAAGTACTATAGCTTCAATTAATGATTTTCTTCCTAATTATTATACAAATGTTAATGAAGGTAATTTATACCAGGCAAGTAAGATAGTCTCAACCTTTTCTGGTCAAACAGTATCTTCAAATAAACCTATCGTAGGAGAAAATGTTTTTACACAGACTGCCGGAATTCATGCTGATGGAGATAATAAGAAAAACTTATATCATAATTTAAGTCCTGAAAGATTTGGAAGAAAAAGAAAATATGCTTTAGGAAAAACATCTGGAAAAGCAAATATTAAAAACAATCTAGATGAATTAGGAATTAAACTTTCTGATAAAGAACTTAAAATGGTTACATCAAAAGTAATTGAACTTGGAGATAAGAAAGAGAGAGTAACAATTGAAGATCTTCCATATATAATTAATGATGTTCTTGATTATCCTGAAAATAACAAAAAAGTAATAATTGATTCATATGTTTTGACTAGTGCTAAAACACTTAAACCCTCAACTGCTTTATCAATGATAATTAAAGATAAACTATATCAAGAAACTGCATCAGGTGATGGGCAATTTGATGCATTCATGAATGCGTTAAAAAGCATATATAAAAGTATAAATTTAAAACTTCCTAAATTAATTGACTATTCTGTTAGAATACCACCTGGAAGTGATTCTGATGCACTTTGTGAAACAACAATTACTTGGGATTCAGGTAAAAAGAAATTTAAAACTAGAGGTCTTGACTCTGATCAAACTGTGGCTGCAATAAAAGCAACAGAAAAAATGTTAAACATATAAATAAGATGGAATTAAATATAGCAGTTTTACCTGGCGATGGTATTGGACCTGAGGTAACAAATGAAGCAGTTAAAGTAATAGATGTTATTTCTAAAAAATTTGGTCATAAAATAAATATTTCGGAAGGATTAACGGGTGCAATTGCAATTGATAAAACAGGTAATCCTTATCCTGATGAAACACATCAAATTTGTGAAAAATCTGATGCTGTTCTTTTTGGAGCAATTGGAGATCCTAAATATGATAATGATCCAAGCGCAAAGGTAAGACCAGAGCAAGGTTTGCTTAAGATGAGAAAAAAACTTGGGTTATATGCTAATTTACGACCAACTATTGTTTTTGAATCTCTTATTAATAATTCACCATTAAAAAAAGAAAGAATCCAAAATACAGATCTAATTTTTGTTAGAGAATTAACTGGAGGGATTTATTTTGGGGAAAGAGGAAGAAAGAATGATGGAAATTTTGCATATGATACATGTGAATATAATAGAGATGAAGTTGAAAGGATTGCTAAATTAGGATTTGAAATGGCTCTTAAAAGAAAAAGAAAACTTTGTTGTGTTGACAAAGCTAATGTTCTTGAAACATCTAGATTATGGAGAGAGACAATCCAAAAAATGGAATCTAGTTATCCGAATGTAGAAGTTAGCTATGAATTTGTTGATGCAGTTGCAATGAGATTAATCCAGTGGCCAAGTGAATATGATGTGCTAGTTACAAGTAATTTATTTGGTGATATTCTAACTGATGAAGCTTCAGTAATTTCAGGTTCAATGGGATTAATGCCATCAGCATCCATAGGGGCAAAAAATGCACTATATGAACCAATCCATGGATCATATCCTCAAGCTACTGGAAAAAATATTGCAAATCCTATTGGTTCTATTCTTTCATTAGCTATGATGTTTGAATATTCATTCAATCTAGAAAAAGAATCAAAAATTATTAAGGAAGCTGTTGATCATTCGCTAAATAAAAAGATAACTACACAGGATATTCCTGGAAATAAAAAAACCTATAGCACAAGTGATGTAGGTGATTTTATATCCAACTATATCAATTCTTAATTAAAGTAAATAATCTGTTGAAATAAAGTTAGAATCTTCAGAATCTAAAAGATTTTTTAATAATTTATTATTACCAACATTATCTTTTGAAGCTACAAAAGTTCTTATAGAAAATGCTCTTAGTGCATCATGTACACTTAATGTAATAACTGCTGAATTCTTTCTTCCAGTAAAAGGGTAGATATCAGGTCCTCTTTGACATGCACTGTTAATATTTACTCTACATACAAGGTTGACTAAAGTATCAATAAGTGGTCCTATTTTTTTTGGATTATTACCAAACAAACTTACTTGCTGACCATACTCCGATTTAGCCATATCATCTAATGGTTCAGAAATTTTATTAAAAGGGATGATTGGAATTACTGGACCAAATTGCTCTTCCTCATAAACCCTCATATTTTGATTAACTGGGTATAAAACTGCAGGATAACAATAATTATTAGAAATTTCACCACCTTTTTCATTCATCACTTTAGCACCTTTACTTTTAGCATCTTCAATCAAGTCAATAATATATTGTGGTTTTCCAGGTTCAGGTAGAGGGGTTAAAAAAACATCATCCTCCCATGGTAATCCAAATTTTAATTCATCTACTGCTTTAGAGAAAAGTTTATTAAACTCATCAACAATTGATTCATGAACATATAAAACTTTGAGCGCAGTACACCTTTGCCCATTGTATGAAAGTGTTCCTGATATACATTCTTTGATTGCTAGCTTAAGATCTGCTCCAGGCAATATAATTGCTGGATTTTTAGCTTCAAGACCAAGTACAAGTCTTAATCTATTTTTATTTGGGTGCTCATCTTGAAGAGAAACTGCTGAAGAACTATGGCCTATAAGGGCAAGAACATCAATAAAACCACTTTGCATTATAGGTGGACATATTTTTCTTCCTCTACCAAATAAAATATTCACAACTCCAGGAGGAAAGCTTTCTTTAAAGGCATTCATCAATGGAGTAATAAGAAGAACCCCGTGTTTAGCAGGTTTAAAAATAGTTACATTACCCATAATAATCGCAGGTATTAAAAGACAAAAAGTTTCATTAAGAGGATAGTTATAAGGCCCAAGACATAAGACAACTCCCAAAGGACCTCTTCTTATATGCGCATGAATTCCAGAATTTTTTTCAAATTTAGCTGAAGACCTATCAATCTTTTTATATTCTTCAATTGTATCATAAATATAATCAACTGTTCTATCAAACTCTTTTTCGGAATCAGCTAGAGTTTTCCCTATCTCCCACATTAATAATTTGACTATAATATCTTTATGCTTTGCCATTTTATCAGCAAACCTTTTCATACATTTTAATCTATCATGTACTTTCATTGTTGGCCATTTACCTTGTCCTCTATCAAAAGCCTTTTTTGCAGACTCTAAAGCTTCCAATGCAGATTCTGAAGACATATCAGGTATAGACCCTAATAATGTTGGTTCATTATTTTCATTAGTTATAGATGAGAACACATTAGCTGTAGGTCCGCTCCATTTTTTTAATTCGCCATCTACTAAATAATTAGAATAATCTATCTTCTCAACCTGAAATTCTTTTGGGATCATTTATTTTTTTTAATTGTTTTTTTTCATTGCAGTCATATGTTGCCTAAGCTCAGAACCTATTTTTTCAATTGAATGTTCTTTTATATTCTCATTTATAATGTTTAATCTTTCATCATCAACCGGATTATTGCTTTTACTTAAAACATCTGTTCCGATAATATCAGAATTGATATCGTTAAAAAATTCTTTCAATAGAGGTATTGCATCGTTATTAAACAAGTAACATCCATATTCTGCAGTATCTGATATTATATTGTTCATTTCATATAGTTTTTTTCTTGCTACCAAGTTAGCTATTAATGGGAGCTCATGTAATGACTCATAATAAGCTGATTCCTCTTTAATCCCATTATTAACCATAATTTCGTATGCTAATTCAACACCTGCTTTAACAAAAGCTACCATCAAAATACCATTATCAAAATACTCTTGTTCTTCAATTTTTTGTTTTGCAGAAGTAGTCTTTTCAAAATCTGTTTGACTAGTTTCTTCTCTCCAATTTAACAATTCATTGTCATCATTCGCCCAATCTTTCATCATTGTAGATGAAAAATTTCCTGTAAGAATATTTTCCATATGTTTCATAAAAAGTGGGGTTAGTATCTTCTTGAGCTCTTCCGATAGATCATAAGCTTTTATTTTAGCAGTATTAGTTAATCTATCCATCATTTTTGTAATACCACCGTGTTTTAAGGCTTCAGTAATAGTTTCCCACCCATGTTGGACTAATTTTGAAGCATATTGAGGTTCAATTCCTAATTCAGACATCCTATTAAATGATAATATTGAACCTGTTTGAAGCATTCCACAGAGAATAGTTTGTTCTCCCATTAAGTCTGATTTTACTTCTGCAACAAATGAAGACTCAAGAACTCCAGCTTTATGTGATCCTAATGCAACTGCATAAGCTTTTGATGCATCTAAGCCAATATTTTTATAATCATTATCAGGGTGAACTGCAATAAGAGTAGGGACTCCAAAACCCCTTAAATACTCTTCTCTAACCTCTGAACCTGGTGATTTAGGTGCAACCATTATTACTGTTATATCTTCTCTTACTTCCATTCCTTCTTCTACTATATTAAAACCATGAGAATATGAAAGTATAGAGTCTTTTTTCATTAAAGGCATCAATTGACTAACAACAGGACTATGGTTTTTATCAGGTGTTAAGTTTATAACTAAATCAGCATCAGGAATCATATCATCAAAATTTCCAACACTAAAATTGTTTTCAGTAGCATTAACAAAAGATTGCCTTTTAGAGTCAATGGAGGATTGTCTTAAAGCAAAAGAAATATCTAGTCCTGAATCTCTCATATTTAACCCTTGATGAAGGCCCTGAGCCCCACAACCAACAATTACTATTTTTTTATCTTTCAAAAAGGAAACTCCATCATTAAATTCTGAGGAATCCATAAACCTACATTTTCCGAGTTGAGTTAACTTTTCTTCCGAGGATAATTTGTTAAAATAATTTGTCATTTCTTTTTCTTTTTTTGATTTTTAAATTTATTTAAAATTTCTGATATACCCATTTTAGATTTTGTTACAGCAATCCTTCCCGATCTAGTAAATTGTAATAACCCATATGGTGCTAAATCATTATATAACTTATCTGTCTCATTTCTAAAACCTGTTTTTTCAATTACAAAAAATTTAGGATTTACTGTTATTATCCTTGCATTGGATTCTTTGATAGAATTTTGAATATGCCTTTCTTCAAAAAGAGAGTTTGATTTTACTTTGTAAAGAGCAGTTTCCTGAAATATAGTTTCTTCATCAGTATGGTAAAAGGCCTTAATAACATCAACCTGCTTTTCAATTTGCTTAATAACCTTTTGAATTCCACTTTCAGTCATTTCTACAACAATTATAAATCTAAAAACATTTTCAATTT
>Ga0208410_1000975_pt1 | contig 15488 bp, 11 predicted proteins | sample ETN02SmetaG_3_FD_185787 | JGI IMG/M metagenome (GOLD analysis project Ga0208410, IMG submission 185787) | Marine microbial and viral communities from oxygen minimum zone, Eastern Pacific Ocean - ETNP2014F10-02SV257 (SPAdes) (version 2) | ecosystem: Environmental > Aquatic > Marine > Oceanic ... | reverse complement strand
ACAGCGAGTCATAATCCTATTGAATGGAATGGAATTAAATTTGTAAAAGAGAATAGTACTTTTTTTAATTCTCAAGACTGCGAAAAATTATTTGATAAAGTAGATAATTATAAACCTAATAAAGCATATGTAGATGAAAAAGGAATTATTTGGGAAGATAAAAATTCTTTATATAAACATTCACTTAATTGTACTGAGTTAAAATGTATTGATATAAGACAAATCAGAAATAAAAAATATAAAGTTGTTATTGATTCTGTAAATGGAGCGGGATCAGATGCATTACCTCTAATGTTAGAATCGCTAGGTTGTGAAGTTATAAAGTTAAACTGTGATAAAAATGGTATATTTTCTAGAGGGACAGAACCATTACCAGAAAACCTTTCAGAGTTATCTGCTGTGGTTGTTAAGAATAATGCTGATGTAGGTTTTGCTGTTGATCCTGATGCGGATAGGCTCGCTGTCGTAGATGAGAATGGCTCTCCTTTAGGTGAAGAATACACTCTGGTTTTAGCTGTAGATGGATATATAAAATCAATATCAAACGAAGAAGAGAAATTTGTTGTAAACCTTTCATCTTCTATAGCTTTAGAGAAATTAGTTAAGCCTAATGGATTTGTAGTTGAGCGAAGTGCGGTTGGTGAAATAAATGTTGTAGATAAAATGAATGAGATTGGATCAAATCTAGGAGGTGAAGGTAACGGTGGAGTTATTTTAAGGGAAAGTCACCTTGGAAGAGATTCTCTCGTTGCTGTTACAATGGTTTTAAATAGAATGTCACAATCTGAAAGTTCATTAAGCTCAATATATAATACCTTACCTCAATATAAAATAGTTAAAGATAAAATCAATACTGAAGGTGTTGACAAAGGTGTTCTAATATCAAAAGCAACAAACCTTTTTCATGATGCAAAACAAAATAAAATCGATGGGATAAAATTTATTTGGGATAATAAATGGGTACATCTTAGATCTTCAAATACCGAACCAATAATAAGAATCTATGCTGAAGCTGCTACAGAAAAAGCGGCAAAAGATTTAATTGTTAAAGTGAAAAGTCTTCTTTAATGGAATCTGTTTCAAAATATATTGACCATACAAACTTACACCAAGAAGTAAATAAAGTAGCCGTAGAAAAATTGTGTAGAGAGGCAATAGAAAATAATTTTGCCTCGGTATGTATTAATCCTGTTTTTGTGAGGTATGCATCAGAAATATTAAATAAAGAGAAGCCCAAAGTATGTACTGTCGTGGGATTCCCCTTAGGAGCTACTCCTATTGAATTAAAGTTTGCCGAATCGAGATATTTAATTCATCAAGGTGCTGAGGAGCTAGATATGGTAATTAATATCTCAGCACTTAAAGAAGGAGATAGAAGATATATACAATCTGAGATTGAAAAAGTTGTAGCTGCAGCTGATGGAAATTGTGTAAAAGTAATTATAGAAACATGTCTATTAACTAATGAAGAAAAAAAAATAGTTTCAGAAATTGCTGTAGATAGTGGCGCAGATTTTATAAAGACTTCAACTGGCTTTTCATTTGAAGGTGCTGTGGTGGATGACTTAATTCTCATTCGTAAAGTAATTGGATCTGATATGGGCATAAAAGCCAGTGGTGGTATAAAAACGTTATCAGATTTAAATATGTTTTTAAATGCTGGAGCAAATCGTATTGGTACTAGTAATGCGATCGCTATAATAAATGAATGATAGTTTAATAATTAAAAAAGGAATTGAGTTAGATCTAGAGATTACATCTTTAGCTTATGGAGGAATGGGACTAGCTAAACTAGATAATTTTGTTATTTTTGTAAAAAATGCAATCCCAGGTCAACATGTGAAAGCCTTTATCTATAAGAAGAAAAAAGGATATGCTGAAGGAAGAGTAATTAGTATTATTAAAGAATCTCCAAATGCTGTAGATGTAAAATGTTCTCATTATTGGATATGTAGTAAACTCCAGAGTCTTTTATACGAAGAGCAACTAAAAGAAAAAGAAAAACAAGTTGAAGAAGCATTCCAAAGACTTGGTGGTTTTACTGATTTTAAATTAAATGAAATTAAAGGTGCTGATCGTATTTATAATTATCGAAATAAAATGGAGTTCACTTTCTCTCCTAATCGTTGGGTATTAGAATCAGAACCTGAGGGAGTAGACAGTTCTTTTGCGTTGGGGTTACATATTCCAAGAAGATTTGATAAAATTCTTAATATAGATCAGTGTCACATTCAACCTGAGATAGGTAATAAAATTTTATCTTTAGCCCAGGAAGTATGTTTAAAGAATCCAGAATTAAAACCATATGATCCAAGAACAAACGTAGGGTTTTTGCGTCATTTAATGCTTAGGTTTGGTGTGCATACCAAACAATTGATGGTAAATATTGTAACTGGATATGATGATATAAATAAATTATCTCCACTAATTGATACGCTTTTAAAAGAAATCCCAGATATTACATCTATGGTTAATAATGTGAATACGCGCAAGGCAGATGTTGCCTATGGTGAGTTTGAGAATTTGATATTTGGGAATCCATATATTGAAGAGAAGATTGGAGATTTAAAATTTGAAATTTCTGCCAATTCTTTTTTTCAGACTAATACTTTCCAAGGTGAGGTTTTGTATGAAGAGGTCCTAAGATTAGCAAATCTAAAAGGTGATGAGATTGTATATGACCTGTATTGTGGTACTGGTAGCATTGCTATTTACATAGCAAAAAATGTAAAAAAGGTTTATGGATTTGAAGTCATTAGATCGTCTCTAGAGAATGCAGAAAAAAATGCAATGATAAATAATATAAATAACGTTCATTTTTTGAAAGCAAACCTAGATACTTTTTTTAAATCAGGACAGTTACCTAGGAAAGTGCCTAAACCTGATGTTATCATTGTTGATCCTCCACGCGCAGGGATGCACCCAGATATGTCGGGGTATTTACACAAGTTAAAAGCTAAGAAAATCATTTATGTTTCATGTAATCCAACTACTCAAGCTAGAGATACTCAGATACTTTCAGACAGCGGGTATAAAATTAATAATTCTACAATGGTAGATATGTTTCCACATACTCCACATATTGAGACAGTTATGTTACTTTCGAAGTAAAGCTTTTGAAAATCTAGAATCAGGGATTTTTTTATTAAACTCGATATTATCTATTATCCACTCTGTTCCTTTACTATTTCTTTTTAGCTCATCTTTATAAACAAATTTTGAAGGGAACCACCTTCCTTGTATTTTTTTAATACCTTCTAATGATGCAGTTTTAAGAAGTTTTCCACTTTTAGCATATAGTTCTTCTTTTATTGGCAGCAGATATTCTTTATCAACCCATGATCTTCTTTTTGGATAAGAGAGTCCTTTTACTTTTGCATCTAGTACAATGATCCAGTGATCTCTGCCATCTACTTTGGCTGATCCTTCTATGGTTGCCTTATAAAGTTCTTCTATGGGTCGGTCTTCCATCATATCATTATATGACATATCAGACCCCATTACTGACTGCCTGAGCATATGACCAGAAATCTGGATAACTCGATCAGTCTGAGGAGAGTAGGTATATAGCTTTTCTCCTAGTTTTAACATTTTTGTTCCAGCCTCTCTTGGCGGCGATAGATACTCAGTAAAAGCGAGATCCGTACCGACTACCCAACTTTTTGATTTAATTGTCCGACTACTGCGTCTGCCTCGAACCACCATTTTACTAGTGATTGTTCTAGATTCTGCATTGAGGTTTTTATCGATTGCTTTGATGATATTATCAGCATTCATTTGGTTAGTCTGAGGAAATAAAAAAGAGGAAAGAAAAAATAAAATCAAAATATTTTTCATGTTTCAAGCTCCTTAAATAATTGGGACATTTCACGCTTATAAATGGCAAGACCAGCAAGCATTGTCCCTAGAACTGTTGCTAAAACTCCCGGTATAAAACCAATGTAATATAGTTCTGGTGTTACTTTAGCATAGAATACATTAGGCACTACCATATTACTAGATGATATTTGGTTAACTGCTTCTGAATAATCTATACCAAACTCCTGAACATAATAGGTTAAAGATACACCAAAAATTGTTCCTATTAATGTCCCCACAAATCCAATAAGAGCTGCTTCGCTTATCATCGATCGATATACCTGCCCTTTAGACTCTCCTATTGCAAGACGAAGTCCAATTTCTCCGTAGCGTCGTAAACCATTCATTAATCCCATATTCCACAAAACAACCATAACAATAACTAAAAATATTCCTGCCATGACTCCCATCGCTACATTACTAAAATCTACCATACTTGCTAACTGGCTAGCATCTCTTAGAGCAATCATTGTTGGAGTAAATACAGAGGGGTCTTCAACAGATAGTTCTTCCCACTCTTCAGTATTGTCATACATTTGATTATCAGATAATGCAATCGATCTTTGTTGAGGGAGTTTATTTTTTTCAATTGTATTAATTTTATTCCACCCAGTCATATATGATAGAATATTCTTTGATTCTTCATTTCGAAGTATCTGTGCGATACTATCACTATATGTTAAATTAAAATGTTTTCGGATTTTTACTGCCTCATCATCATGATAATAAAGAGAATTATGGTAGCCAAATATTTCCGAAGCAGCGTCTACCATATCAAGAGCTTGTCTTGCGCCTGAAATATCAACCAGCATCATCTGTCTGTCTGCCTGACCTTTATTCAAATCAAAAGTTCCTACTATATTAAAATTATATGTAGTAAAAGCATTATCCATTGTTGAACCTATTAGAGTTACAGAGCTACCAACGTTGACACTTAATTGTTTAGCTAGCTTTGTACTTAATAGTGCATCATCTCTATTTTTTGGGAGGCGACCGCTTATGAGATATTTATCAAGTTCCCATATTTCTACCTGACGGGATTTCTCTGAAAAGAAATCAAGCCCAAATGCAAAAACAGGAGCTTGTTCTTTTGTCTCTCCCATTTGATCTGGGGTATCTAATAAACCTCCAAATGTGATTCTAGGTGTCCAAAAATAATTTGGGTACATATCACCGAGTGTTTGAATAATATTTTTTGTATCAAAAAGTGCCAGATCATTGGGTAGCTGATTGCTTTCTTTTTTGTAGGCTTTTGTAACAACTTTTACATGCCCAGTAGAGATAACAGCTGTACTGTGTAAAAAATTATTCATCGCTCCTTCCATAAATCCTATTCCAAATATGACGAGTGTAACAGTAATGATAATTGCTAATAATGGGAAAAGGCTTCTAGAACGATCTCTGATTAATCCTTTTGCTAAAAATTGTATCATGCAGCTGCCCTTCCACGAAGCGCGTCCGTTGGTTTCATTTTGGTGATTTTTCTTGATGGCATATAGCTAACTACTAGGACAATGATTGATATTAGAATTGTTGTTGAAATGATAAGACCAGCAGAGTAAACCGGGACCAATCTTTTTGCTACTAACATCCCCATCTCTGTGTAGTCCATAGGTAAAGGAATCCCAGTTCTTTCAAAATAAAATAAGACCGGACCAAATAAAATTAGAGTGATTATACCTGCTAAGAACGCATTTAAACCTCCTTCAAGGGTGAAAAGACCAACAACCCTAGACCGGGTCATTCCTAGGGCCATGAGTGTTCCTATTTCTTTTCCTCTCCGAAATATTGATAATACCTGGGCATTAAAAATCCCCATGGCTGCTAATGCTAGTAGGATTGAATACATAACCTGAGCACCAGGCTCATCTGCTTTTATCAGTGCTTCCATATCTCTTATCATGTAGTCAACATCATGATGAATCCAATTATCGCTATCTTCTATCATTGGAAGCTCTTTGGCATATGTAACATAGGTTGCCTGATTTTCCATTGCGAGCATGGACTGCGCTTTTGAAAGAGGTATCCATATATGTCCAAGATCAAGCTTAAAATTTTCTGTTTCCATTATATAGACAATCGTTCCCTCATCTGCATCATAGGTACGATCTGCATCTAGCCAGCGTATGGTAAATGAATCTCCAACTTTAAGGTTTGCGTTTTTTGCCATTCCACTACCGATAAGAACAGGGATAGTAATATCATTATGTTGATCTAGTACATTAGTAGGCATATTAATAATATTTTGGTCAGGAGTAATGCCTTTCATGATTACAGGCATTATACGGCCATTTGGATAAATAGATGCTTGACTCACAAGCACCCCAAAAGCATTCTTTTGATCAATTAATTTTCTGACTTGGGTGGGGATAATTGAATGTGCGTCTTCAAATGTCCGGGGGTCCATTGAGTCGTACTCTGGATGCCAATATGTTCCTCCGGCGACTTCGGTTTCTATCGTTATGTTTTTTGCATATTCTCTCATTCCGTCATACATGCCTGACATAAAAATAACTAAGAAAAATGAAATGGATGTGACGAACACGTTTAGACCTGTTCTTAATTTTGCTCCGAAAAGATTTTTTATTGCAATATTAAAAAGCATTATTTATGCAGAATTCGGTTTAGATATTTTTTTATCTTTAATAATTTTTCCATCTTCTAAATGGATAATTCTACGAAGATAGCCCATGATTTTCTCATCATGTGTTGCGAACACAAAAGAGGTTGATATTTCTGAATTAAGTTTTGACAATATATTCATGATATTATGAGAGTTTTCTGCATCTAGGTTTGCTGTTGGTTCATCAGCAAGTAGTAAGGCTGGTTCATGAACAATAGCCCTTGCTATAGCCGTACGTTGACATTCTCCACCACTCATATCGGCCGGCTTTGAAGCTATTTTATCTGTTAGGCCTACCCATTCAATCGCCCGTGTTACCTTTTTCCCTCTTTCAGTTTTTTCCATATTATTTAAAATTAGAGGAAGTTCTACATTTTCATATACTGTGTATACTGGGAGTAGGTTATAACTCTGAAAAATAAATCCCATATGCTTGCGTCTAATTTCAGCTCGCTCATTGTGAGAGGTGTTGTCCATTGAGTTGCCTAGCACACTTACGCTACCCTCAGTGGCTGAATCTAGACCGCCAATAATATTTAATAGAGTTGTTTTGCCTGATCCTGATGGCCCTACCAAACCTATAAACTCTCCTTCTGCCAGATCTAGATCTACCTGTTGCAGCGCTGTAAAATAATCACCTCCAACGGGAAAACGCTTCACCAAGTTTTTTATGCTAATTACGTTTTTATTTTCCATTAAAACTCCTTAGTGATTGTAGATAAACATAAACTGTATACCTGTACCAAATCCTGATAGCGATTTAGGCAGTAAACTTACTGGTATATCATATTGATTTCGTTTTGGATTCATAGAAATGATCATATTCAAACTATATGCATCATAGGTACTGCTCCAGCGTAGGTACTGATAGGTTTTGTCTTCTTTCCAGTCCATTTGGGAAATATACATCAATTGGTGAATCATACCAATTGGTATGCTTGCCATAAAAACCGAAAAATTTTGATTTGACTGTATATTATTATATTTACTTTGGATATACATTGATTCTGTCATAACTAATATTCCATTTAAAATTGGTAGAGTATAGTCCACCCCAATAGAAACCATTTTAATATTTGACTTATAAGATTTGATTAGCACACTTTCATTCCAAAAACCAATAAATCCATCGAACCTGTAATCTAAAGCAATTCTATTTTGGGAATTAAAAACTGGTATGTTCGTTTGTCCAACTAGTTGCATTGTTCTTGAAGGATCTTGATGATATGTAAAACCAAATTCACCAATTTCAGAGGAAATCTCAGCTCTGCCCCCGAATGAAAGAGTGTCCACATCATTATTTATAAGCCAGGACCAGATTGCAATATTATTTGATGGGAACCACCGTAGTCTAAATGATTCCACGCCATTAGTTTGCCCCGAGGGGTCTTTTAAGTCAAAAGTATCAAACCAGGAAAGAGGCCGAAGAATTTGTGTAGGCCCAAATATAATTTTTTGTATACCAAACCTTGCTTCTATTTTATCACTTGAATAACGAATCCATAATCTATGGTTATTTGCAATAAAATTAAAAAGAGAGTCCCCTGTATAATATCTTTTTAAATGATACGCCCACTCAGCATCAACTAACTGATCATTAGACATTTCTTTTTTTAAAGATAGGGTTGGTATATATCCTATGATTGTTTCGTAAGAACTCCAACTATCAGGGATATCATTACTTGTTAAACCGCTAGCTATAAACTGTCCTTTAACAGGATATGCTTGAGACAAAGTAATAGAATGAAAAGAAAATATGGTAATCAGTAATAAAAAGCCGTTAACAATAGATACTAAGTTATACACTTAATTGTATAAAAGTAATAACGGCCATAACAATCATAATACCATTTTCAATAAGTGTTGCAATTGTCATAGGTAGTTTAATAGCCGTACCTAAACAAGCGCATTGAATTTCTTCTTTATTGGTAAGTGTTTTAATCACACCAATAGTAGTTATTCCAAGAATAATAATCGTAAAAAATAAACTCAAAAATATTTGGATTTTAAATAGGAACATTATGCCTAAAAACGTTTCAATAAATGGATATAGCCATCCATATATAGATAATTTTTTAGCTAGAGGGTCATACATAGAAAATGATTTAGGAAAATTTTTATAATCAAGAAATTTGAAAAAACTGAAAACGATAAAGAATAGTCCCATGAAGTTCATCATGAAACCATCAAGTGTTTTATGCCAACTCATGATTACAGAGGAAGTAGTTATGTAAAATAGGATAAGGAATAATGGGTATAGTTTTGCTAAGTAGGATCCACTTTTGGTACTAAGTGCAGGTTGATTTGTATTTTCTTTTTTAATCTTATATTTCTCTGGTAAAGAGTTTTGTAGATCTTCAATTTGTATATCATTTTTTGATTCTATTATCGCGGTTTTATTATCTAGAGATACACTTACTTTAATAACATTATTTACATCTTTAAGAGCCTGGGTTACGGTTTGTACGCAGCCTGAGCATGTCATCCCCGATATTTTTATAGTTGAAGTTTTCATTAAATCATTATAAAAATTATTGTATTAAAAAGATTAAGTATAAGCACTAAAGAATAAATAAAGTTAATATTTATGCCTGTTGAGTAAAATAAAATGTCAAAAACATTATTAGAAAATAAATATAACTCTTTATTAGTTGAAAATAAATGGTATGAGCACTGGCTTGAGAAAAATTATTTCCATGCTGATCCAAATTCTAAAAAAGAGCCATACACTATTGTTATACCACCTCCAAATGTTACTGGTATGTTAACAATGGGACACGTTCTGAACAATACCATTCAAGATATATTAATAAGAAAAGCACGTATGGAAGGTAAGGAGGCTTGCTGGATACCTGGTACGGACCACGCTTCGATTGCCACGGAAACAAAAGTCATTCAAATGCTAGAAGAAAAAGGGATAGATAAAAATGGCCTTTCAAGAGAAGAATTTTTAGAATATGCTTGGGAATGGAAAGAAAAATATGGCGGGATAATAATAAATCAGCTTAAAAAACTAGGGTGCTCTTGTGATTGGGAGAGAGAGAGATTCACAATGGATGAAGGGTATTCAAATGCAGTTTTAGAGAGTTTTGTTAAATTATATGAGAAAGGTTTAATCTATAAAGGACATCGGTTAGTCAATTGGTGTCCAGTATCTAAATCAGCGATCAGTGATGAAGAAGTCGTACACAAAGAGGTAAATGGGACTCTTTGGTATTTTAAATATCCTATAAAAAACGAAGATAACTATTTGGTTGTTGCTACAACTAGGCCTGAAACTATGCTTGGTGATACTGCCGTAGCGGTAAACCCAGATGATAAAAGATATAAAAAATATATAGGCAAAACTATCATACTTCCTTTAGTTGGGAGAGAAATACCAATTATTGCTGATGATTATGTTGATCCTGATTTTGGGACAGGCTGTGTAAAAATAACTCCTGCACATGATCCAAATGATTTTGATATTGGTAATCGACATAATTTAGATTTTATTAATGTGATGAATGATGATGCTTCAATTAATGAAAGCGCTCCTGATATTTATATTGGTATGGACAGATATGTAGCTCGTGAAAACATTATTAAAGATATAACTGAAAAAGGATTGTTAGAAAAAACCGAAGATTATATTAATAAGGTTGGATATTCTGAGAGAGGTGATGTCCCAATTGAATTTTATATGTCAGATCAGTGGTTTATGAAAATGGATGACTTGGTAAAACCTGCTATTAATGCAGTTCAGTCAGGAGAAATAAAATTTCATCCTGCTCATTGGGTTAAAACATATAATCATTGGATGAACAATATCAAAGATTGGTGTATAAGTAGGCAATTACAATGGGGACATCAGATACCAGTATGGTATCACAAAGAAGATAGCTCAAAACTTCATGTTTCAGTTACTGGCCCTAAAGATATTGAAAATTGGGTGCAGGACACTGATGTGCTAGATACTTGGGCTAGTTCTTGGATTTGGCCAATTGGTGTGCATGATTGGCCTAGTGATACACAACAATTAAATAAATTTTTCCCTACTAATACTTTAGTTACTGGTCCTGATATTATATTTTTTTGGGTGGCAAGAATGATAATTACTGGTTACGAATTTTTAGATAAAAAGCCATTTACAGATGTTTATTTCACATCAATACTTAGAGATGAGACAGGTAAAAAACTGAGTAAATCATTAGGGAATTCTCCAGATCCACTTGATTTGTTTAAAGAATATGGTACTGATGCAGTACGATTTGGAATTATGCTTATGTCGCCCCAAGGATTAGATGTCTTTTTTTCGAGTGATAGATTAGACATTGGTAGAAATTTTATGAATAAGCTATGGAATGCTTGCCGATTTGTTTCTATGAATAAGCCAGTTGGTTGGGATGAAAACTTTGAATTAAATAATGAACATTTGAATTTACCTGATAAATGGATTTTTAATCGTTTGAACAGGACAATTAAAAATTATAATCAGCAGTTAGAACGTTTTCGCTTTAATGAAGCTGCTAAAATAATATATGACTTCGTTTGGAATGATTTTTGCGATTGGTATATTGAAATTGCAAAGACAAGGTTTTATTCAGAAAATGAACAAGATAAAATCACGACCTATGATATTTGTGTAGCTTGCATAAGAAAAGTTTTACTTTTGATGCATCCTTATACTCCTTTTATAACAGAGGAATTGTGGTCTTTCTTTAAAAATAGAAATGCGAATGATCTGATTATTTCTTTCTGGCCGTCAGAAGATATGAGTTTAATTAATGATAAAATAGAAGAAGAAATGAGTATCCTTCAGGATTTAATATCCTCAATTAGAGCAATTCGTAGTAGAATAAATATTTCTCCTTCAAAAAATATTGATATCAAAATAAAAGGGAATCAAAATCAAAAAGACTTTATTAATCAGAATAGTAACCTAATTATTTCATTGGCAAAGTTGAATTCTTATTCAGTAGAAGGTTCTATGAAAAAACCTACTAAAGCTGCAACTTCAGTTATTCATGGAATGGAGCTTTATATTCCGCTAGAAGGCTTAGTAGATTTAGATAAAGAAAAAATGCAATTAAATAAGAGAAAAGATAAGATAATGTTATTATTAGTAGGCATTGAAAAGAAACTCGCTAATCAAAACTTTATTGATAATGCTCCCAAAGATATTGTTAAAAGAGAAAAAATCAAAATGGACGATTTAACAGATGAACTAACAAAAATCAATTCAAACCTTGAGATGTTTATATGAAGAAATTTATTTTAATATTATTAATATGTTTTGTATTCGGGCAATCTTCAAATGAATCTTCCATGACTATTTATAAAGATGGAACTGCATTAGTTAAACAAGAGATTTTATGGAGTAATGTTTCTAAGGGTAAAAGCACTATTAATTATAGAGATATTCCTAAAAGTATTCATAGAGATACTCCTTTTATAAATATTGAAAATGCGCAAGTATTAAACCAACGTTTTATAGGCAGGGCTTTTTCAAGTGATAGGTTTTTTAGTTCAAAAGAAGGAGAATTTGTTAATATAAAACCAAAAAATGGGAAAACAATATCTGGAAAGCTTTTAGAGATATTAAGCAATGTTATAACAATTCAAAGTAAAACAGGCATTAGAAGATTTAATCGAGATAATATTGAGTTTATTGAAAGTAGTGACAAAATTAATAACCCTAATTTTTCACCATATTTAGCTTGGGATGTTAAATCAGATAAAGCAGGAAGTCTAAAAGGTGATCTTGTATATAAGTTAAGCAATATTAGTTGGAATACAGTATATAGATTAATTATAAATGGTCAGGTAAAAGGTGAATTAGTTGCTGAAGCGGTTATCGATAATAAATCAAACAAAAATTTTAAAAATGTAAATATTCAATTAGTTGAAGGAGAATTAAATAGACCAAAAAGCTTAAACAAACAAAAAGAGTATAGTGTTAATTCTATGTCGGCTTCTAGGTCAATTTCTCCACCATCATTGCAACAGGGTGTATTAGGTGACTATCATATATATAATGCTGGTAAAATTAAAGAATTAGTATCAGATGAAAGTATAACTGTTAGGATGTATGGTCCTTTGACTGTTGATTATGAAAAAGTATATGTTTTTGAAAATTATGAGAGGCAACAAAAAGAAGAACCTTTAAAAGTTCAATTAACACTTTCTAATACTGAGGTACATGGTTTAGGGATACCACTTCCTGCAGGTAAAATTGATATGTATACTTTTTCTACTTCAGGTGGTATTGAATACATTGGCTCTGATAAAATGGGCCAAGTTCCTAAAGGAGAGTCATCAAAAATATATGCCGGTTATGCGTTTGACATTACAGGGAAGAGAAAGCTCCTAAATTATGATAGGCAAAGAAAAAGTGAAGAAGCTGTAATAGAAATATCTATAAGTAATAATAGAACAGATCCTGTACAAATACGAATTGTTGAACATATTAATGGTGATTGGGTAATTAAAGATCAATCACATAATTATAAAAAAGAAGATGCTTCTACAATTCATTTTGAAATTAGTTTAGATCCAGGTAAGAAAGACTATATTAACTACACCTATAGAAAAGAATGGAAATAATTAATATTAAATAAAATGATATTTTTTTTCGTTTAAATTATTATGCCAGGCTTTGATTTTGATGACCCGTTAACAAAGCTAAATCTCATTGGTAAAAGACGTTCAGAAATTTTATCTAAACATCAAATATATTCTATCCGAGATATTATTTATTATTTCCCTAGGAAACATTTAGATAGAACAAATATTACTTCTATTCAAAATATTGAAAGAGGTAATCGTTATAATATTATAGGTAAAATTGAAACTCTTGGAGAAAAATCAACCAGATTTAAAAAAATTTTTCAAGTGATAATATCTGATGGCACCGGGTTTATAACTTTGACATGGTTTAATTCTAGTGGTTTTATAAAAAAATTGTTTAAAAAAGGGGATACTGTTGCCATTCATGGTAAAGTAGATTGGTATAATGGTTTTGTAATAAATCATCCAGAATTTGACAGATTAGATTATGATGAAAACCCAATTAATACGGGTTTGATAATACCAATATATTCACTTACTAATGAGCTTAGGTCTTGCGGTATCGAACAAAGGGCTATTAGAAAAATTGTCTTCGAAGCATTAAACAAATTAAATTGTGTTGATGATATGTTTGATAAGTCTTTTTTGGTATCTAATAATCTATACGGACTTGAAGAGTCACTAAAACAAATTCATTTTCCCGATAGCATAGAACAATTAAATAAATCAATTAATCGACTAAAGTTTGATGAGCATTTTTTATTTCAAATTATTATGGCCATGAATAAGAAAAAAATTAAAAGCAATCGAACAAAGTCGTTAAAAGATATAGGCCCTTACTTTAATAAGATAAGTAAGTCATTGAAATTTGATCTAACTAAGGCCCAAAAAAGAGTTGTCAGTGAAATTCATTCTGATATGAAAAAGAATGTTTGCATGAATAGACTTCTGCAAGGAGATGTAGGTTCAGGAAAAACAATAGTTTCAATATTATCTGCATCTTTAGCAGTTGGGAACAATGTTCAAGTGGCGTTAATGGTCCCGACAGAAATATTGGCTGTTCAACATTATGAGTCATTTATTAAAGAGATGGAAGAGGTTAGAATCACATGTTGCTTGTTAATTGGTAATATGAATAAAAAAGAAAGAATGAAAATTTTAGATAATATAAAAAATGGTTCAATATCAATAATAATAGGTACTCATGCAATAATTCAGAAGGATGTAACCTTTAATAATCTTGGTTTAGTTATGATAGATGAGCAACATAGATTTGGCGTTTCTCAAAGAAATAAATTAATTAAAAAAGGTAAATTTCCACATTTTTTATCTATGACAGCAACTCCAATTCCTAGGACGCTTTCTATTACTTATATGGGAGATATGGATATATCAATTATTGATGAATTGCCTTTAAAAAGAAAACCAGTCATGACTAAAGTAATTGAAGAGAATAGGCTTTATAAGGTTTATTCTTTTATAAAAAAGCAAATAGAAATTGGTAAGCAATGCATGATAGTATATCCTTTAATTGAAGAATCAGAAAAAAGTGATATAGCTGCAGCTACAGAAGGTTATGGTATATTAAAACAGAAGGTTTTTAATACTAATGATATTAAAGTGGGGTTGATTCATGGTAAGATGAAGTCTGAAGAAAAGAAATCTATTATGCATGATTTTGAAAAAAATAAAATTAATATTTTAGTTTCAACAACGGTTATTGAAGTTGGAATAGATGTTCCCAATGCAACGATAATGCTAATTGAGCATGCAGAACGGTTTGGACTTACACAACTTCATCAGCTAAGAGGTAGGGTAGGTAGAGGAGAAGATAAAAGTTATTGTATTCTTGTTAATCGAGGAACTTCAGAAGTATCTTTGCATAGGTTATCTATAATGGAAAAAACAAATGATGGTTTTAAAATTGCAGATGAAGATTTAACATTAAGAGGGCCGGGAGATTATATTGGTTTAAAACAAAGTGGATTCATAAAATATAAAATTGCAAATATGATAACCGATGGTGAAATCATAAAAAAAGCTAGAGCATGTGCTTTTAATATTATAGATGACGATCCAAATTTGGTAAATTATAAGGAAGCAAAAAAAAGATTGAATATTGATTATAAAGATAAATTTGAAGTAGCAAAGCTTGATTGATTTTTATTCTATTATATTTTTGTATATTGACACGCTAGTTTAAATTCTCAACTTCAATTTAAGAACAATCATTTATTAATGGATAAAAATCAGTTTTCTAAAAACGAACAATTATTTACATATTTAATCAGCACTTTTCAATCTAGTGCGTATATAGCTCTAGGGAAAAAAGAGAATCCTATTACAAAAAATATTGAAATAAATATTGAACAGGCTTCTTATTATATTGATTTACTTGATATGATAAAAATAAAAACGGATGGTAATCTGACTGAGTATGAAGAACAAATTCTTATTA
>Ga0208410_1000973_pt1 | contig 15505 bp, 12 predicted proteins | sample ETN02SmetaG_3_FD_185787 | JGI IMG/M metagenome (GOLD analysis project Ga0208410, IMG submission 185787) | Marine microbial and viral communities from oxygen minimum zone, Eastern Pacific Ocean - ETNP2014F10-02SV257 (SPAdes) (version 2) | ecosystem: Environmental > Aquatic > Marine > Oceanic ... | reverse complement strand
GGCTGCTACACTTTTTACTGCTGATAACACACTACATTATATATTTTTTAGTATTATTGAAATAAGCACTACTGCATTTATTCTATATATTGCTTGGCAATGGAATGGGTCAGAGTAAATAATTTGATTACCAATCAAGCCCCACATTCGTGGGGTTTTTTGTTTGTGGGATGTTAGGTAGATTCTTTGGTAAAAGTAAAACAAGGAGAATCTAATGAAAGAAGTAAAACTCTTTTCACCAATATTAATTCTAATTTCCATTTGTATTTTTGCATGTGAACCTCAATTAAACAATGATTTCCTAGATGCAGTCAAGTTAGATCCAAATCATTATAAAGTAGAATTTGAGAATGATAAAGTAAGGGTTTTAAGAATTAAATATCCTCCTGGGGCTAAATCAGTTATGCATGACCATCCAGAAGGTGTAGTAGTTATCCTCAATGATCAAAAAGGAAAATTTACAAAGCCCAATGGTGAATCTTTTACAGTCAGTCCAAAAGCAGGAACAGTATTCTGGTCAAATTCTACAAGGCATTTACCCGAGAATTTAGGAGATGATACAACTGATGTTATACAGATTGAATTCAAAACTAAATAAAACTCAATTCCCACTACAGATACACTGGTCAAATATTAGTAATAGAGGGGACCCAGCCTGCTAAGTGAGTAAGGGGTTTATAGCCTCTTCGAGGGTTCGAATCCCTCCCTCTCCGCAGTTCTACAGTCGAAAAACCCTACTTATGTGGGGTTTTTTGCTTTAAGTCTAAGATTGGTCTATTTAGGGGTAAAAAGGGCTGAACTAGACTGATCCCACTGGTAATACACTGGTCAATTATGTAGGGTTTTTTGTTTGTGGGATGATGGATAAATTTGGATATGAATAAATATATATTAATATCACTTTTAATTGGTTTGGCTTGGGGGCAAGATTGCCCACCCCTTGATAATATTGACCCTGATAACTTATGCATAGCAGCTGATGGAACAGATGGTGTAGTAATATTTGAAGAATGTTTTTCAATAGAGAACACTACTGAAATCGATTATGATATATTTGGTGGAACAATGGCAACTGAATGGACAGGTTGGCAAGCTGGAGATACGATTCCTAGAGAAATTGGATTATTGACCAATCTAACCCATTTAAAAATGAGAGGGATACTGAGAACAACAGATTATAGATATGGGAATGTGATCCCTGAAGAAATTTGCCATTTGACAAATTTAGAAGAGTTGGATTTGAGTAATAATGGATTAGGTTGCCACAGATACATATGGAATACTGGTAATGGCTCATATAAATTTGATAATTGCAATGAAAGCTGTGAAGAATCTGGAGAGTGCAGTGCAGAAATACCTTCTCAGATCGGTTATCTAACAAATCTAACAAAATTGTATTTGGGTGATAACAATCTTTCAGGAGAGATACCATCAACAATTGGTAATCTTGTCAATTTAAAATCTTTAAGCTTGGGCGAAAATGCTCTAACAGGGAGTATCCCAACAGAAATTGGTAATTTGACTTCCTTGCTAGTCATGGATCTTCAAATGAATAAACTCACAGGCTCCATTCCATCAACGATCGGTAATCTATTGAATCTAGGGGTCACAGATGGGTATCATTATTTTCTTGGTGGAGGTGACTACTGGCCAGCTTTAAACCTATCTTATAATTTTCTTACAGGGTCAATTCCTCCAGAAATAGGTAATTTGACTGAGATTGAACAACTTGCCATATTGGACAATAAATTATCAGGACCAATACCTCCAGAAATGGGCAACATGACATCGCTTCGTATTTTGGATCTAAGATATAATTCTCTCAGTGGCTTGATACCTCCAGAGTTAGGCAATTTATCAAACATGGATCAATTGTGGTTAGGTTCAAATGCTCTCCGAGGTGCTCTGCCTGAGGAATTATGTAACATAGAACTATGTGGAAATGATTGTAATAATGCGGGCAATGTATTTGGTGGAAATAATCTTTGTCCTCCATATCCCGAATGCTTTGATTCATGGCAGTATCAATATTCGCCAACTGGAAACATAATATATAGTCAACAATGTAATCCTTACCCTGATTGCCCCAATGGATATGTACCCATTGCAAATACACCACCCATAGATTATTATTCATGTCCATTTTCGAGTTTCCATTATATCAGTAATTCAAATTCATATACAGATGATTCATATTATATGCACTTTTTAGAATATGATGGGCAATGTTTTAATCAAGAAGACCTAAATGTTTTACAAGACATGATTGATGTAAATGATAGTTTCACTGGTCTAGAGCCCCTTGAGATAGGCGCACAGATCTGGCGTGGAGAACATGGTTTTAGGAGGTTGACCGCCTTGAGTTTTCGTGATTATGAGAATGTACCATCAGAATACAATGATCATGATGGGAATGCAGATATTTATCTGATCCCAGAATCAATCGGAAATTTTGATGAACTAGGTTGGTTGAATCTGTCAAATACTCCGATAGAATCAATTCCAGAGAGCATAGCAGACTTGGATGCTCTCAGAACACTTGTATGGGATGATGCTAGTCTCACAGGTTCAATTCCATCAGCACTAGGAAATATGAATAGTTTGAAATTTCTCTCCTTGCAGAACAATGACTTAACTGGTTCTATACCACCAGAATTGGGCTATCTTAACTTGAGTCATCTAAAGCTGAAAAAAAATAACCTCACAGGTGAAATACCATATGAAATATGGTCAATGACGCCTATATCTTTAAGCGGTACACCACAAAATCTTATGTTGATCTTGAGAGAGAATGAACTCTCGGGAATTATTCCCGAAGAAATATGCGAGTTCGATCATAATTGGAACAACTATGATCTGATTGATATCCGAAATAATAACTTCTGTGCTCCATATCCATCTTGCCTTGTTAATAGAATGGGGCAACAGGATACTACCAATTGTGCACAAACTTCAGTCATAGATGAAACACTACCTGTTACATTTGCACTTCACAATGCTTATCCCAACCCTTTTAATCCAGTTGCAACTTTAAGATACGATTTACCGAAAGATGAGTTGGTTACTATTACAGTCTATGATATACTTGGAAATATTGTGAACAATCTCGTCAATGCCAATCAATCCTCTGGATACAAATCAGTCCAATGGAATGCTACAAACAATCAAGGTCAGCCTGTTTCTGCAGGAGTATATTTCTACAGTATTGAAGTAGGGGAATTCAGGCAGACCAAGAAGATGATACTTCTTAAATAGTTTATTAATTCAATTCCCACTACAGATACACTGGTCAAATATTAGTAATAGAGGGGAATCAGCCTGCTAAGTGAGCAAGAGGCTATAAATACCTTACTCTTTTTTAAGATAAATGATCTTGTGGGTATTTGTGTGGTATATTCCTTCTACAAATATAAAATAAATCCCATTTGATACTCTGTGACCCTTATTGTTGAGGCCTCTCCATTTAATGGTTTTCATGGATGGTGAGGTGTATTCTTGGTCCGTAGACCAGATTTCTCTCCCAAGCACATCAAAGATTTTTGTGCTAATCGTTTGACTGGTTATCACTTGAAGATCAATGGATATTTCTTTACCATATGATGGATTTGGATATGGAGAGAAAGAGGTAAAATCTTCTGAATAACCATCAGATATCCTTAGAACCCAATCCCAGTTGGTATTTTGTAGCCCTGTAGGGGAGACAACAAGAGAAATCCACTCTATATCGATTTCAGGGTCGATGTTCAATTCATTCCCCGTACGTACGGTCCATTCATTCTTATCTTGTAATTTTATGATTGACGATAGTTGAATCTGACCTTCTTGTTCAATGGCTTCTATGCTAACAGGATTATTTGTGATCAGAGAGTAATATTCACTCTCATAAAGATCAAGATTTTGGTCTTGAATGGTCTGGGTATTGCCTTTCTGAAAGATCAAACTTGTTTCGGGTGGTCCAAATGTATCTCCCCACGAACCCACGATTGTTTTATAATCTTCAGCCTCTTCATATGTATATGGCTCAGCCCCGGGTTCATTACTTAATATTCTATTGGCAATGCGCATTCTAAGGTATGCATCTTCAAATGATGCACCATATGGTTCCAGTGCATTGTCAATGGCATCGTATGTAACATCTGTAGTTGAACTTGCTTGCTCCCTAGATGATTCCCAACACATTCTTATTGTCTCTCTACCTCCAAAATGTTCGTCAATGTATTGGAAAAGAATGAATGAACCATACATATGGATTCCTGACGATTCAAAAATGGGTCTACCTGGATTAGAAAACCAAGAGGGCATGTACCGGTAGAGGTCATTGACATTATCGTAGAGTTCATCCTCACTCCAGACTGCGGTTGCTTCGAGAAACCATAGGCTCTGGTCAAGAGCATAGCAGTTATAATTAAATTGAATGGCATGAAAGAACTCGTGAACAGCAGTGACCTGTATGTTCTCTTCTTCTGAATGTTCACTGAACTGTGATGAAGAGTATGAGTTGCGCATTTTTATATAGCTTTGGCAAGAGGCTCCATTGCCCATTGCAACCGCGTAGCCAAAGTAGAAGGATGGCAGATTCTCTATTCGTACTTCGTAGAGTCCACTGGAATTTAGTGGTGGATGGTCAAACCCCATCGAGTCGATGTGGAATGACCATACCTGCTCAAATATCATTCCCATATTGATGACATATTCTTCATCTTCTACAGCATCATTATCTTGAAGGGTATAAAAAAACCTGAAATGCTCGGTGTCATGGGTTTTGTCTAGGGCAGGATTCATCAGAGTGACCATATTATTCGTTATTTCAAGACCTATTTGCTGTAGGTCTTTCTTATCATTCTCGTTTAAATATTCTACACCATTTCTTATCAAGTTATTTATATGTGGTGTAGCGTGGGTGAGTGAAGTTCTATTCTTAAGAGTCTCATAAGACTTGCGAACCGAGATGGATGATCCAGATAAAATTGAAAAAGTCAGTAATGCATATATTAATCTATTGATCAAGGTCATCAAGCCTATCTTTATATTTATAGCGTAGATACAAGCCTAGAATGATAAATGACAATGCCCAAAACAAAGAAAAGTAAACTAGTGCATCTTTCACTGTATTCTCCACATTTTATCAATGATGAAGGTGGCAATGATTGTGGTGATACCAATTTGTGTTTGAGTATTTGTACTCAGGTCCTTGCCTTTGACAGATCCTGCAATAATCATACCTGAGCCAGCCAGATATAGCCACTTCCGGAGCCCATCTGAAATACCATTTGTCATCTCGCGAGAATGTATGCCCTTTGCTGAGTCCAATGTTGAGAAATATTCAGTTGAGTACCGTAGTGAGATGGAAAGAGTATTCTCATCGACGAATGAGAATTCGTGAAATTCAATATTTCTTCTAAGTCTCAAGCCTATTTGAAACGATTCATCCCCCTGAATGACTTGATAGTCCAGGATTGTATTATTCAAGTTCTTATTTCCAAGATCTATAGTATCGCCCTTTGCTCTGTATAAGGTAATATAAAACCATCCAGAATTTGCCTGCCATGCGGTGACATCATCCTTTCCAAGGGATGAATCCATGGTTACAGTTACAATTATTCCATTGGATTTGGAGTCTATCTCAATTGACTGAAGGGCTATGTCCTTTGGATGAATTAGTGATAACAGAAATAAGAGGCATGGGATAGAGCGATATTGTGTTAGGTCTATTTGCATGATAGATATTTTTTTAATGGTTCAAGTTTATTAATTAGGCTTTGTTCAGTTTGTACGCGTACGGTAATTTTATAAACTTAATACTCTCAATATATGAAATTTAAATCCATATTAATACTCGCTCTAATTTTATTTGGATCGATATTTGGTCAATCAGAGTCACTGGACATTGATGGCGCTGAGTCAAATACCTCTGTCCAAGGTGCTTTTGGTGCAGTGACCATAGATGGGAAGATATGGAACCAGATCGCTCTTCGTCCTGTTTTACCCTTTGGGAAGCTGTCCGTTGCATTTGACATGGTATTATACATTGACCAAGATGGTAACATCCACGATGACGATTGGGACTTTTCTTCTGGTGAAAAAGTAAAAAATACCATCATTGATAAAATTTATTATATCAAATACGGAAGTAGATGGGATAAGAACTATTTTAAGATTGGTGCCTTGGATAATGTGACAATGGGATATGGTATACTTGTCAATCGCTATACAAATACCTTGCTTTATCCACAGGTTAGAAAGGTGGGAATGGAATTCAGGACACAAGCCTTTGGGGTAAATATCCATGGCTTTACAAATGATTTCAAGGAGAATATGGGACTAACCGGTGTCAGACTATCTGCCCCGGTCGATTACGGGATCACCGCTGGTGTGTCTTGGGTTGGTGATAGAAATCAATATCTTGGTCTTCGTGATGGAGATGGAGATGGTGTCCCAGACCTGGTTGATGATTTTCCCTCCAATGATGCTTGGTGGATAGATACGGACGGTGATGGATGGGCAGACAACGATACCATAAATGAATTTGACGTAGATGGTGATGGTTGGACGGATTCAAGTTTTACCTACCCACTTTGGGGAATTGTGATTGACCCAGATGGAGTAGAGACCAAGCCAGAGCCTATCAATATCAAGGAAGAATCAGAGTCATTCAATGCTTTTTCCATTGATTTTGGAATGCCGATTATGAGAGGAGGTCCTGTCTCCTTGGACGCCTATTCACAATATGCGGCCTTACTAGGTAATACAATTGACCCTGTAACTGAGTCACCTGAAGATGCAGGCTATGGAATAATACCATTTGGTCTATCTGCAAAATTTGGTCCAGCAAAATTCAACTTTGAACTGAGGATGGTGCCAAAGGGTAATTTTGAATTTGGATATTTTGATAGGTCTTATGAGGTAGAGCGGGCGACATTCCAGAGCATAAACGGAAATCAGGGGACCATAGTTACAAAAGATCAGAAGTTGGGCACCTACGGTAAGCAGAATGGTTACTATTCATCGTTAAGTATTGGATTGGGTAGTCTCTTTGATGCTACAATGGCTTTTCAAAATCTCAGTGGTGAACAATATGACTCTGATAGCAATAGTTTTCAAGAAGCATCTAACCAGAGTTTTACCACCATACTAAGGTTAAAAAAAGCAATCAGTAAAATTGAGAAGGCATCTTGGTTTTACCAGCAGAGAAATGTTCCAAACCCATTTGATTTTGAGTATTCTGAATCTACCATCATGGGATATAATGTAGGTCTTAAGCTTGGGAATGGGATGGTCCTGACTTATGTATTTCGTCGAACATTTCAGGATATGAATGGTGATGGTGACGTATTGGATAAAGGAGAAATGGTCAACATGACAAGCGTAGAGACAAGTTTTTCTTTCTAGTTATGAGATCTAAAGAAATAAGACAGTCATTCATCCAATATTTTGAGAGCAAGAAACATAAATTCGTTCGTAGCTCTCCAGTTGTTCCAATCGATGACCCAACATTACTATTTACCAATGCAGGCATGAATCAGTTCAAGCCGATATTTCTAGACCAGGTACAAGCCAGTCATCCAAGAGCAGTCAACAGCCAAAAATGCATTAGGGTCTCCGGAAAACACAATGACCTTGAAGAGGTGGGCGTGGATACATTTCACCATACCTTTTTTGAGATGCTTGGGAATTGGTCATTCGGTGATTATTACAAGAAGGATGCCATAGAATGGGCTTGGGACTTGTTTACAAATGAGTGGAAGCTAGACAAGCAGCGATTATGGGCCACGGTATATGAGGAAGATGATGAAGCATTTGATTTGTGGACAGAGGTGACTGATATCGACCCATCCAGAGTGATCAGGTGTGGTAAGAGAGATAATTTTTGGGAAATGGGTGAGACTGGACCTTGTGGACCCTGTTCAGAGATACATTATTTTGTCGGTGAAGATCTAGATGAACAAGAATCATCTGGAGTTAACTCGTCCGATCAGTATTGGGAGTTGTGGAATCTTGTTTTCATACAAAGTAATCGTCTTCAAAATGGTAGCCTTGAAGATCTTCCTGCAAAACACGTAGATACTGGTGCAGGACTAGAGAGAATTGCTGCTGTCTTACAGGGTAAGACCAGCAATTATGACTCAGATCTTTTTTCACCCATCATTGATAGGATTCAGTCGATTGCAGGTTCTTCATATGAAAAAGACCCTATTCCACATCGTGTCATAGCAGATCACTTGAGAATGTTATGTTTTTCTATAGCTGATGGTGCGCTTCCTTCAAACGATGGGCGAGGATACGTACTTAGACGCATTCTCAGAAGAGCTGCACGATTTGGTAGACGCATAGGACTCGAGACTCCATTTTTATTCAAAATGGTTGATGTAATGGCTGAAATGATGGGAGAATTATATCCAGAGGTATTAGAGAGAAAATCGCATATTGAAAAGGTCATTCATTCAGAAGAAGAGTCCTTTAGCCACACACTAGATAGGGGACTGAACCATTTTGAGAAGATCATGTCCAATATCGGAAGTGGAAAAACTGTTAGTGGGTCTGATGCCTTCAAACTCTATGATACGTATGGTTTTCCACTCGATCTTACTCAGCTATTGGCCAGGGAAAGAGAGTTGACAGTTGATGAAGCAAGGTTCAATGAATTGATGACTGAACAAAAGAAAAAGGCAAAAGAAGCTGGAAAATTCATTGATGATTCGAATGAGGTTGATTGGGTCGATATTACTTCGGGTTCAGACTCTGAATTCGTTGGTTACTCAACGCACCAAACTGAATCAAGGATAAGAAAACACGCCAATGTTGAGGATAAATTATTGCTGGTGCTTGACAAAACACCTTTCTATGCTGAGTCAGGAGGGCAGGTTGGTGATGTTGGTGTCATAAAAGGTTCAAGTGGAGAGTTAAAGGTTCTAGATGTTAGAAAAGATAATGAAATGTTTGTCCATATCTGTGATGGTGTGCTAGGCGATATGGAAGAGACGTTTGAATGTTTTGTAGATACTCAGCACAGGAGATCTGTGAAGAATAATCACACTGCTACTCATTTAATGCATAAGGCACTAAAAAATGTGCTAGGTGACCATGTGAATCAAGCTGGGTCACTCGTTCATCCTGACTACCTACGTTTTGACCTAACTCACTTTGAAAAGATCTCAAATGAAGAGATCATTGAAATAGAGAGGATGGTCAATGAACAGATACTGTTCAATACTGAGGTTAATGTTGCGATTCAAGGTTTTGATGATGCAAAGAAATCAGGAGCGGAGGCTTTGTTTGGTGAGAAATATGGTGAAGAGGTCAGAGTGGTCAAGGTTGGTGATTATTCATTAGAATTGTGTGGTGGTACCCATGTGGATAGGACTGGTGACATTGGTTCATTCAAGATAACTGATGAGTCATCCTTGTCATCAGGGGTTCGCAGGATCGTAGCAGTTACTGGAAAACAAGCCATAGTACAAATGCAGTCCAACTCTAATGTTTTAAATGAGCTTCAATCACTTTTGAATACTTCTCCTAGTGGTATGGTAGAACGTATAGAGAGTCTATTCAAGGATAAAAAAGAACTTGAAAAAAAACTAAAAAGAAGACCAGAGAATGAAAACGTAGATTCCAAGATCATGGACAAGTTTGAGACTGTTGGTAAGCACAAGATGCTTGTTATGAAAACTCAAGTATCAAGCATGGATGATCTGAAAATTCTGGGAGATACCGTTTTCAACAGATTACCTAGTGGAGTGGCCATAATATTTGCAAAGGGTGAAGAAAAACCAATGGCAGTGGTAGTCGTATCGAAGAATCTCAATGAGGAGGGAGTACTTGCTGGTGAAATTGCTAAAACAGTAGGAGGCCTTATGGGCGGAGGAGGTGGAGGAAAGCCTCATCTCGCTACTGCTGGTGGGAAAGATAATAGTGTCATTGATGATGCAATATCCTCTATGAAAAAATTAATTAATGAGACACTAAATAGGTAGCATTTTGCAGTACGAAAAAGTTGAAAAAGATTATTTTATCAATATTGCCAAAGATGAAAAGGTCATTGAAACGCTGACCAGGTTTTGTAAGGAAAGAGGAATTAGAAATGCGAAATTATCTGGGATAGGTGCTGTTAAAAAAACAGAGATAGGGGCATACGATCTCCCAGAGCAGGAATACATTAAAAAAGAATATCCTGAAATTTTAGAATTATTGAGTTTTGAAGGTAATGTTTCTCTAAAAGATGGAGAACCCTTCATACATGCGCACGTCGTACTCTCTGACCATCATATGAAAACACTTGGCGGTCATTTATTCGAAACAACCGTTGGTGTTGCAGGAGAATTCTTCTTGAGGGAGTTTGATGGAAATGCACATCGTGAGTTTGACCCTGATATTGGTCTTGCTTGCATTTGTCTTGGAAACACATTTGAATAGTGACATGAGAAGATCGATCAATCCACCAACTGCTCCAAAAGCCATCGGCACCTACAATCAGGGTATAGAGACCGATGGGCTAGTCTTTACAAGTGGACAAATAGGAATTGACCCTGATACGGGTGATATGGTAGATGGAGGGATCGATGCGCAGGCAGCGCGGACACTTTTAAATATCGAGGCAATCCTTAAATCAGTGAATCTTGATAAGGCTGCTATTGTAAAGCTGACTGTATTCGTTAAAGACCTAAATGACTTCCCATCAGTGAATGGAGCATTTGAGAACTTTTTCGTAGGTATAGATTATCCTGCAAGATCTACCGTGGAGGTATCCGAATTACCATTGGGTGCTCTCATTGAGATAGAATGCATTGCCACTAAATGACACCAATTAGGCATGGGATAGTTGTTACCTCTCTATTGATATCAACAGTGTTGGCATCGCAAGACTCATTGGATGTCAAAATAAAGGATTCAAAGAAAGCGTTTATCTATTCATTGATTCCTGGGATGGGACAAGCATATAATGGTAAGTGGGTCAAGTCAGCGTTGGTCATCGGTTTAGAGGCCAGTGTATTCATTTCTTGGCAAGATAATCTTAAAAAACATCGAGACTATAATAATAATGATTATCCATTGAATAGGCATAGATATTTAGAAAAAAGAAATAAATTCGCTTGGTGGATGGGCATCATTTACATCTATGCCATGATCGATGCTATAGTTGATGCACACCTCCATTCATTTGATGATCTAATGGAGAGTCCGTTAGAAAAAGAAAATAGTAAAGGAACACATTATGCAGAATAGAGAACAATGGGGCTCAAAGCTAGGATTTATTCTGGCAGCATCAGGTTCAGCAGTTGGGATAGGAAATATTTGGAAATTTCCCTATATCGCTGGTGAGAATGGTGGTGCCGCATTTACTTTGGTTTATCTCTTATGCATACTGGTCGTAGGTTTGACCATAGTCATTGCTGAGTTTGCAATTGGTAGAAGTACGCAATTAAGCCCAGTAGGAGCATTTGAAAAGTTAGCACCTTCCTCAAATTGGAAGTGGGTTGGTTTTCTTGGTGTAGCCTCAGCATTTGTGATACTTTCATTCTATGGAGTGGTGGGTGGTTGGATCTTGAAGTATATATTCATCTCCATTTCGGGTGGTTTTGAGTCTTTGAGTAGTGAGCCAGAGGTGGCAAAGAATCTTTTTGTGTCCTTTATTGGTTCTACATGGAGTCCTATTCTATTTCAGGTGGTTTTTATGGCACTTTGCGTATATGTTATTGTCAATGGCGTCAAAGATGGTATTGAAAATTGGTCAAAGGTTATGATGCCTATTATTATTATTCTACTCTTAGTCCTTGCTATTAGGGGACTGACCTTGCCTGGTGGAGTTGAAGGTCTAAAGTTTCTGTTCCTACCAAGATTTGATGAACTAACTGCCTCTGCGATCGTATTGGCTCTGGGGCACTCATTTTTCACACTCAGTTTGGGAATGGGGACCATGATCACATATGGAAGTTATTTAGGCAAAGAGCAGAACCTATTGAACTCAGCTTTGTGGGTTATTCTTCTTGATACTGCAATTGCTCTATTAGCTGGTACCGCTATCTTTACAAGTGTATTCGCAGCAGGAGCAGATCCTGCAGGAGGTCCAGGACTAATCTTTTATATTCTACCTTCAATATTTCCTCAGTTAGCCTATGGGGCTGTTTGGGGAACGCTATTCTTTTCATTATTGTTCATGGCTGCACTTACATCTGCTATTTCAATACTCGAAGTTGTAACAGCATATTTTATCGATCAGAAAGGGTGGTCAAGGAATAGAGCGACCATTCAATTTGGTGCTGTCATAACCATAGTTGGTGTTTTTTGTTCTTTTTCAATGGGGGGAGGTATCAATATTGCGGAATACTTCGGAAGTTCTTTTCAACATTATTTAGGAGAGACATTCTTCGATGTAATGGATAACCTCTCATCAAAATACATGCTACCATTTGGTGGAATGATGACTGCCATTTTTATTTTGGTAAGGTGGGGGGTACCATCGTTCTTATCAGAGTTTGGAGGTGAGGCCCTAGGTTCTGAAAATAATAGATTGATCGTAACTGTGCTTTGTGTCATAGCAGCTGGAGTAGCAGGATTTATTCTTTTAAATGAGTTAATAGAGACCATCACAGGTAGTGCCATCATAGGCTGATCTCATGCTGGTTGGAAAAATAATACCTATTGATTCTGACTCTTATAAGAGATGGAGAAATTATTTCTCTCCTATTGGGGAAAAAATTGACTCTCAAGGTTGGATCCAACTTTTTTCAATTTGGACCCTTACGGTCGCAGGTATTGTCCTATCGATGGACATGGAGGATAGGTATGTATATTGGGCTTGGGACGGTTGGATGGTCGGTCTGGTAAAACTCATAGTGGTTTCAGTCATATTCATTGCTATCCTTAATCCCAAAAAGATATGGACCGCTGGTACAAAAAGATTGGATGCAAAGGAGATTCTTGTTCATTCCGCTGTTGGGATCATTCTTTTGTTCTTTGGATGGATAGGCCTAGGCATGGGAGAGGGAATCTTTGAAGGAAAACTTGAATCTTTTGTCCTGGGGTCATATCTGATTCATAGTGCGCTATCAATAGTACCCTATGTTCTTTCATTTCTGTCTTGTTTATTGGTTTTTCAGTTCATACTAGAGTTAGAAGAAGACAAAGGCACTTGGAATAATTTCAATTGGGAAAATAATGTAAGACATCTATCTACGTCTGTTGGGCTCATGGTTTTGGCTATGTTGTTAGGTATTGTTCTAGAAGATCCCGTTGCTAGCACGTCAGCCGCAGTGTCTATTCCATTTCCCCTCATTGCACTTATTTGGCCAAACCATGTAAGACACCTGCAGAGAGCCAGATTCTATCCGATCTTCACTTTTGCAATGTTCTTGTGCGTGCGAGCGGCTTGGTTTCTCATACCACTTGGCATATTGTTCTTTCTATTGCGTACCATTAATTACTTTAGATACGGTATAGTACATCCATCATTTGGTGTTGATTTTCTAGAAGAAGATTGAAATGTATGATGTGATAATCGTTGGTGCAGGGCCAGCTGGAACAACGGCAGCATTGTATGCTCATAAGCAAGGCCTTAGATCCGTTTTAATTGATAAGGCAACGTTCCCAAGAGATAAAGTATGCGGGGATGCTCTGTCTGGTAAAACAGTTCGCATCTTAAGGGAGCTAGATCTCATTGATGGTATTGAAGAATTAGATGGGTCAGATATCAATAGGATCACGTTTGGGAGCCCTAGCCATGACCAATTTGACATTCACCTGAAAGATAGTCAAAATAGTCGTCATATTACCAAAGGCTATGTTATACCAAGGCAAATATTTGATCACTATCTATTCCAAAGAGCAGACCAAGTTTGCGATACTAGGGAAGGTTTTACAGTTAAGGATCTGACCTATGATGATAATATGATATCAGGTGTTAGAGGCACCAATAGTGATGGGCAAGAGGAGATCGTCTCTGCTCCAATTGTGATGGGCTGCGATGGTCCTAATTCCATGATAGCTCGAAAACTTGGTCTATACAAGATGGACATGAAGAACACGGCTATTGCTATCAGATGCTATTATGAGGGAATCGAAGGCCTTACAGACCAGATCGAACTTCACTATTTAAGTGAGGTCAAGCCTGGGTATTTCTGGCTTTTTCCTGCGGGAGATGGTAGAGCGAACATTGGTCTGGGGTTAAGCAAGGATGATGCTAAAAAGGAAGACCGCTCACTTGGAGATATTTTAGATGAGATTACCCGGTCTGATTATTTCAAAGAACGTTTTAAGAATGCAAGGCCTCTAGAAAAGCCCATAGGGTGGAACTTGCCAATGGGTAGTATACATAGGAAAAACCATGGAGATGGTTTCATGCTTCTTGGTGATGCAGCAGGCCTAGTTGACCCTTTCACTGGTGAAGGAATTGGTAACGCAATGTTCTCTGCTAAATATGCAATTCAAATTGCAAAAAAGGCACATGATATGGGTCAATTCAATGAGAGTATATTTCAGGAGTATGATAAGCTGGTTTGGGAAGAGTTAGGTGGGGAGCTTGGTACAAGTACCAAACTTCAAAAACTAGCTCGCTACAGTTTTTTATTGAATTTTGTCATTAAACGGGCTTCAAGAAGTGATGAGGTCCAAGAGATCATTTCAGGTATGCTATCAAATGAAATAGCTCGAGATGATCTATCAAATCCAATGTTCTATTTTAAAATTCTCTTTTCCTAAAACGGGTGAGCATCATGGAAAGAAAAGAACTATTACATAGACTAGACCTGTCTTGCTTTATTGCATTTGATTTTGAGACAACGGGCCTTGATTATCACAATGACCGGATCATAGAGGTCGCGGCCATAAAATTCGTTGATGGTGAGATAACCGATCGATATGTAGAGCTTGTTAATCCTGAAATGAATATTCCTGCTATCATCACTGAGATCACTGGGATATCAGATTCGATGGTGAGATCATCCCCATCTGAGGAATTGATTATTGATGACCTACTATCCTTTATTGGTGACCATCCACTTGTTGCCCATAATATACATTTTGACCAGAATTTCTTATCTGAACTTTGCAAGCGCTTAGGAAGGGATATGGTCAATAATGCTCAGTATGACACACTCCAACTTGCGCGCAGTGTATTTTTTGACCAGCCAGTTTTTAACCTTAGTGCTCTATCTGAATATTTTGGATTATCTTCAAAAGGTGCACACCGCGCTGAAAAGGATACGGAAAACACCGGTCTGATATTTTTAGAGTTGATAACTGAGGTCTCAAAGTATCCTCTAAAAGTGATCTCAAAAGTAAATTCTATGATAAAGGGATCTTCCATTCCCAATCAAACGTTGTACGTGAACCTGGGAAATGAACTTACCAAGATGGGTGACTTGAAGTCAGGTCTATTGGAATTTGATGAGCCAAGAATATCTAGACCAAATACATACAGTCATATTGGAGAAAATGACATTCAAAATATCTCATCTGAACAGGTATTCGGGGAAGATGGTTTATTATCTCAAAGTCATCCCAATTTTGAGAG
>Ga0208410_1000970_pt1 | contig 15546 bp, 11 predicted proteins | sample ETN02SmetaG_3_FD_185787 | JGI IMG/M metagenome (GOLD analysis project Ga0208410, IMG submission 185787) | Marine microbial and viral communities from oxygen minimum zone, Eastern Pacific Ocean - ETNP2014F10-02SV257 (SPAdes) (version 2) | ecosystem: Environmental > Aquatic > Marine > Oceanic ... | reverse complement strand
ATTCACCTTCTTTTTCTTAAGAGATGAAAGAATAGTATCAATATCTCTATGATCATCGTTGGAAGATAGTTCATCCCAGATCTTTAGACGTTGATCGGTAGCACGTAAACCTTCAGTTTTTAGTATTGATGAAACTTCTGTGTGAAAACGACATGGTATTAAATTTGCCATTACCCAAATTACCTAATCTATCTTTTTTAGTCTAGCATATTTAACAATTAACTTTTTTCTTAATCCGCCATCGAACTCAACACCAACTTTCTGATTTTCTCCAACTCCATTTAATACTAATATAGTGCCTACACCAAAAAGGTTGTGCTGTACCTGATCTCCAACTTGAAAATCATCAAACTCTGTTACAGTCCTGGATAGTTTAATCGTTTTTTTACCATTAGCATGTACAACTTTTTTTGTATATACGCTCTTATAAGGCTTTACCTTTATTACATCTTGATTAATTTCATTTAAAAAATCTGATTGCACAAAAGATGTTGTATTTAATCCACCAAATTTTCTTCTGTATTTTGCATTTAATAAATAGACTCGTTCCATTGCTCGCGTTACTGCCACATAAAACAATCTTCTTTCCTCTTCTATTTGATCTGAATCGTCATCTACTCTTATCAATGGAAATAGACCTTGCTCTAAACCAGATACAAACACTGTAGAAAACTCTAAACCTTTAGCTGCATGAATAGTCATCAGTGTTACTGAATTTTTCTTATCATCCCAATCATCTAAATCAGTATAAAGTGATATCTCTTGTAAGAATTCTTTCATATTGCCACTTGATTTTTCTGCAAAACGATCGATACTTAATTTTAACTCCTGGATATTATCATAACGGTCTTGTTCGGCGGGATTATTCTTATAATAATTCTCAATATTAAACTCTTCCAATAAAGCACGTAATAATTCTTTACAATCTAGCGTATCTAATAAATCGTGAAATTTATCAATTGATTGATAGAAACTTTCAATTGAATCTTGCTGCTTTCCTCTAAGTTTTATTTCTCTACAAAACTTCAGGCTTTCAAATAATGAAATGCCTTTATTTAATGACAAGTCATTAAAAATATTAACCGATTTCTCGCCAATTCCCCTAACTGGAAAATTAATAATTCTCTTTAATGCAATATTATCATTTGGATTACACACTAAGGTTAAGTAGGCAATAACATCCTTTACTTCTTTTCTGTCATAGAACTTAGTGCCTCCAACAATATTATATGGAAGACCTTCTTTCATCATAGTTTGTTCAATCATTCTAGATTGTGCATTTGTACGATAAAGAACAGCAAAATCTTGAAATGAATTTTTATTAATTTTAATCTCAGCTTTAATTGAATCACAAATTGCATTTGCCTCTTCTTCATCACTTCCAGTTGATATGAGTGAAATTCTTTCACCTAGACCTTTTGTAGCAATTAATTTCTTTTCTGCTCTATTGATATTATTAGATACAACAGACCAAGCTCCATCAAGAATGCGTTGAGTAGATCGATAGTTTTTTTCTAGTTTAATCTCTACAGATTTTTTAAACGTTTCTTTGAAATTTGTAAGAATATTATCAATATTTGCCCCTCTCCAACCATAAATTGACTGATCATCATCTCCTACAACTGTAATATTCTGATGCGCTCCACCTAAAAGACTAATCAGCTCAAATTGTGGTGAATTTGTATCCTGAAATTCATCAACAAGAATATATTTCCATGCATCTTGATACTTCTTTAGCAATGTATTGCTATGCTTAAATAATTTAATAGGCATGCCAATCAAATCATTGAAGTCCACAGCATTATTCGATAATAACAATTCTGAATATCGCTTATAAACCTCAGCAATTTTTTCATCTTCGAAACTATTAGCTTTGGATTCAACTTCCTTGACTGACATAGATTCATTCTTAAATTTATCTAACTGTGAACGTAGAAAATTAATATTTAGCTCTTTGAATTCTGCGATCTCTAACTGCTCTACAACCTCTTTTAATAACGCTTTCTGATCGGACACATCATATATAGTGAAATCGTTGTTATACTTTTCATCTAAATAACTAATATGTGCTCTTAAAATTCTTGCACCAATTGAGTGAAATGTTCCAACATTCACTCCATCACAATTAATACTTTCTTTGATGCGATCTTTCATTTCAGTTGCAGCTTTATTTGTAAATGTTAATGCCAAGATTTCATTAGGTTTATAAATTTTTTCTTTAATTAAATGCCATATTTTATAGGTAAGCACTCTTGTCTTTCCACTTCCCGCGCCTGCAAAAACAAGAACGGGTTGCTTGACAGTTTTTACTGCCTTAAGCTGTTGTGTATTTAAGTCAGTTAACTTCATCGATTTTCTCTTTTATACTTCTTATAAAGCGCTTTTGCCTTTAAATGATCTTTTTGATTTGTAGTAAAAGCATGTGAACCATCGCCTTGTGCTACAAAATATAAATAATCTGTATCAGCAGGATATAACGCTGCTTTAATTGATTCTAAGCCAGGATTGTTAATAGGTCCAGGGGGTAAGCCATAATTGAGATAAGTATTATAAGGAGAAACACGCTTTAAGTCTCTATTGCTTAAGGCTTTTGGATTTCCTGGTATGATATACTGTATTGTTGGATCTGCTTGCAATTTCATTCTCTTATTTAAGCGATTATGATACACAGAAGATATAATAGCTCTTTCTTCATCTAACAATGCTTCGCCTTCTATAATTGACGCCAAAGTTACAACCTCATGCACAGTAAATCCTAGCTCATTTGTACGTTCTATCAATTTTTTATTAAAGTTCTTCCAAAATTCAGATATCATAATATTCAGCACTTCACGGCTGTTCGTTTCCTTAAAGAAATAATATGTGTCAGGAAAAAGATATCCCTCTAATGATGAAGCCTGTATACCAAATTCTTCAATAAACGACTGATTATTAAATAATAAACTGTAATCATCAGATCTATCAAGCAACGTATTTGCCTTCAAAAATATTTGATTCGATGAAGATCCTTCAGGAATAGTTAGTTTTATTCGTATAGGACCTTCTTCAAAAATGGTATTAATAATATCTCTATTACTTACTTTTCCTTCTACTGAAAATGTTCCAACAGGTATCTTATTAGACAACCCAAGAAAATACACTCTATACTTAAAAAAAGATTTGTTATGGATAATATCTTTATCATGCAAAAGGTCGGTTACTGCATTTAATGACATTCCTTTTTCGATAACAAATATTGTTTTATCAACCTCTTTAATAGAAGTAAAAAATATACTGAATCCGATAAGACATAATGTTAAAAAAAGTCCAAATATTGAATCACGATTACTATTGCTATTGGCTACCATAAAGCAGGAGAAATTAATTCTTTTATAGCCTGAAATCAATTGTAAGGAATTATATTTTTTGGAAACTAGCTAGAAGAAATTTAACTTATCATCAATGCAAGACAAGAATAAACAACAAATTAATCTTAAGTGGCCATATGAAAGAAAAAATTATGTTTTGTTTGGCATTGGAGTTTTCGTTATAATCTTGGGTTATTTGACAATGTATTTAGGAGAGGTTAATAGCTTTCAAAGTTTAGTGGTCTCTCCCTTGCTTTTATTAATCGGATATTTAGTTCTTATCCCATATGCATTATTACATAGAAAAAATTAAATGGGGTAGTAGTTCAGCTGGTTAGAACGCCGGCCTGTCAAGCCGGAGGTCGCGGGTTCGAGTCCCGTCTATCCCGCAATATTAAAAGCATCAAATAAAAAGGAACTGTTATAGTTCCTTTTTTTGTAAAAAAATAAAATGAAAAATATTTATCAAATTGGAGCTGGAATGGTTGGCAGTGCAATGGCTCTGGACCTTTCAAAACATCATAATCTCTTTTTAGCAGATTATGATCTTAAATCTCTTAAAGATGTTGAATCTAAAAATTCTAATATTCAAATATCGCAACTTGATGTTACTGATACTGAATCACTTTCAGAATGGATTGCACCAGCTGATATTGTATTATTGGCGGTTCCCGGTTTCTTGGGATATAAAGCATTAGAAACAATTATAAATGGTGGTAAAAATGTAGTGGATATATCATTTTCACCTGAAAATATATTAGATCTTAATACATTAGCTGTAGAAAAAGAGGTTACAGTTATTGTTGATGCTGGTGTCGCTCCAGGAATTCCGAATTATTTATTAGGATACTGGGATGCACAATTAAATATAGAATCATTTGAATATTATGTTGGTGGACTACCAAAAAATCCTCAACCTCCATTTAATTATAAAGCACCATTCTCGCCTATAGATGTTATTGAAGAGTACACACGCCCTGCTAGAATGGTGATAGATCATGAAATCATTACCAAACCTGCACTATCTGATGTTGAAACAATGAAATTTGAAGATGCGGGTAGATTGGAAGCATTTAATACTGATGGATTACGATCTTTGCTATCAACTATGAATCATATTCCTAATCTTAAAGAAAAAACATTGCGTTACCCTGGTCATGCAGAAATGATGCTTGAATATCGCAATAAAGGCCTATTGAATGACAAGAACATTGATCAAACATCAAAGGAATTATTTAAAGCGTGGAAACTGGATGACAATGAAATAGAGTTTACTGTGCTTGATATTATTATTAAAGGTGATACAAAAATGATTACCTATCACCTATATGATGAATTTGATCTAACAAGTCGTACATCATCCATGGCACGTACCACAGGATACACAGCTACTGCCAGCATTAATTTAATATTAGATAATATATGGAATAGCTATGGCGTCTTTCCTCCGGAAATGGTTGGCGTAAAACCTGAATGTATGCAATTTATTCTAAACTACCTCCATCAAAGAAATGTTATTATATCAGAAAAGACTCTTTAATACAAAGAGTTTTCTGGATAAGTGACAATAATTATTGTAGATTTGTGACTTATGTTAAAAAAACTCTTATCATTATTTTTGATTTTATTGATTAGTTGCGGCGGCGGCGGAGGCGGCGGCGGCGATGGTGACGGTGGTGGAACAGGTCCTACTGATCCAGCGCCCGTAGCAGTTTTTACAGGATCTCCTGTATCTGGATCTGTACCTTTAACAGTTGGATTCCTATCTGGATCTACAAATGCTACTACGCATACATGGGATTTTGATAATGATGGATCTCCAGATGCTTCTGGTAGTTCTGTATCTTATACATATAATAATACGGGTACATATTCTGTATCCCTTACAGTAACAGGACCTGGCGGAACTGACACTACAACAAAAACAGATTATATTACAGTAAATGCTGTTGCTCCAACAGCTGCATTTTTTGGAACTCCCACATCAGGAACTCCTGATTTACGTGTTAAATTTAACAATACATCATCACAGTACACCCAATCAAGCTGGAATTTCGGTGACGGGAATACAAGCACAGAGGACTCTCCAATACATACATACACTACTGCTGGAGATTATGATGTTTCACTAACTGTAACTGGTGAAGGCGGATCAACTACTATAGATGAATCAGCCTATATAACGTTAACTGATATTGTAAATCCAGCAATGATTTTAGATTCAAAATATACAGATACTTCTACAGGCGCTAGTGTATCATTAGATATAAAAGTTCTAGGTGTAACTGGCCTTGCTGCAGCGCAAGCAAAACTCACTTTTGACTCAACAGCTTTAACTATTGGTGATGTAACTGTTGGAGACTTTTTAACTGGTGATACAGATCCATTATTTATTGTAACGAATGAAGATGGTGCAGTTACTATCTATACCTCTTCCCTTTCTAGTGATAAACCAACCTCTGATGGAGATGGTGTGATTGCTACAGTTAACTTTACAGTCAATGGCTCAACCAATACAAATATCAATTTTGATATTCCGGGTACTATTATGCTAGATGTAGATGGTGAAGATATTACAATTAATGGACTAGAAAACGGATACTTAATACTAGAATAAAATTATGAAAAAACTAAATTATATTATCGCTTTTATCATTGTTGGAATTGTCGCTTTTCAACCAACAAAACAAACTATTACAAACTATGTTGCTGAACTCAATAGATTAGAATTAGAAAAATCTATTAATCAACTAATTGAAGATAATAGGGTCAATTATAAAGAAATGAAAGCAACAACAAGAAAAGGTGAAAGACCTGATCTTAGAGGAATTCATAACTATTTAATGACTCATGATCCTAATATAGGACGAATACCTACCGAAAGACTTCTTGATGCTATTGCAATGGCAGAACAAAAAAGGAATTCCACATCCTATGATATGCGTTTATCAGAAGTAAACTGGGAAGAAAGAGGTCCTAATAATGTTGGAGGTAGAACAAGAGCATTGCTTATAGACCCTAATGATTCAAACAAGCTATGGGCTGCTGGTGTTACTGGAGGATTATGGTATAACACAGATATTACATCTTCAAGTGAAGATTGGAATTTAGTAGATGGAACGTGGGCAAGTCTTTCTGTATGTAGCATTGATTATGATCCAAACAATACAAACATTATGTATGTTGGTACTGGAGAAAGAATGGGTAACCATACTGGCTTTCTAAATCCTGGAACTAGCAAGGGTTTAGGTATGTGGAAATCAACAGATGCTGGTGCTACATGGACACATCTTTCCAGTACAATAGATTTTAGTTTTATAAGTGACATCATTGTAAGAAATGAGAGTGGATCTAGCGTTGTTTATATAGCGGTTGGTGGACAATATTACGAAGGTGAATGGATAGGTTCTGATACTTCGGGATTATGGAAATCAAGCGATGGTGGCTCTACATGGACTAGAGCATATGATGGAGTAACCTCAAATGGCTCATTTGAAGAAATTGGAGACCTTGCACTAGGTAGCGACAATAGATTATGGGCAGGATCACGACTCAATACTTATAATGAGGGTGGTGGAGATATATATTATTCAGATGATGGATCAACATGGACTAATGCAAATTGGCAAGGTGAGACTCTAGGAATTGATGGAAATAGGGTTGTTCTTCAAGTTGCCCCTTCTGACCCTAATACGGTTTACGCCCTAGTAGAAGATGACTCTGAAGCAAAAGTAGGTTGGATTCCAAAGACAACTGATGGTGGTGCTACTTGGACAAATGTTACTATCCCTCTTGATGATAATGGCTATGTTTTAGGTGATGCAAATGGACAAGCAGGATATGATTTAAGTTTAGGAATTGATCCAAATGATCCAAATGTTGTATATGCAGGAGAAATAGATGTATTTAAAACAAGCGATGGTGGCTCTACATGGACTCAAATGACTAATAGCGGTGGAAGCACTTACCCTTATATGCATGTTGACCAACATAATATTAAAAGCATTGATAGCAATAAGATTATTTTTTCTAATGATGGTGGAATTTATTATTCGAGCAATGGCGGAGTTCAAGTTGATAACAGAAATGATGGATATAATGTCAGTCAGTTTTATACTGTAGCACTACATCCAAGCACTAAATATGTTATTGGAGGAACTCAAGATAATGGTTCGTGGACAGTTGGAGGTACTACACTTTCTGATGGAGAATATGTAAGTGGTGGAGATGGAGCCTATGCTCATATCGATCAACTAGATCCAAACTACCAATTTACCTCTTCACAGTATAATAATGTTTATCGCTCTACAAACGGAGGGACTTCTTTCTCTGCATATATTAACTATGAAAGCGGTGGAGCTGATACAGGATTCTTTATCAATCCATCTATTATAGATCCAAACACTAAAACATTTTATTCTTCTGTTGATAGCAATACTATATTGCGATCAACTAACTATTCACAACTGGCTAATATTTCTACTATGAGCATTGCTCTAGGATCTACAGCGAGTGCGTATAAATTTTCTCCTTATACAAATGATCTTCTTTTTGTAGGTACAGCAAGTGGAAGGGTATTTAAAATTGCTGATGCATCAACAACAAATTTTACAGTTACTGAAATTACAGGATCAAATGTATCAGGATATATTTCCTCAATAGATATAGGTAAAGATGACAATCAAATATTACTCTCAGTATCAAATTATGGAGTGGAATCTCTTTTTGAGACTATTGGTGGCGGTGGATCAAATGGTTGGATAGCTATTGAAGGAGATCTACCAGATATGCCTATTAGATGGGCATTATATAATGATGAAAACTATAATCAAGTGATTGTTGCCACTGAAGTTGGTACATGGATATCAGATGACGTTTCTGTAGAAGTTCCTGTATGGAACCCATCTAATGATGGTATAAGCCATATGCGTGTTGATATGCTTGCAAAAAGATCTGATGGGGCTATAGCAGCTGGTACTCATGGAAGAGGGATATTTTATTCTGAAGGATTTACTTCTACTGCTCCACTTAATGCAGCATTTGGAGTAGATAAAACTTCTGGTGTATTCCCAGTATCTGTACAATTTACCGACAGATCAACAGGAGCACCTAATTCATGGTCTTGGGACTTTGGAGATGGAGCTACTAGCACAGATCAGTCTCCTTCGCATACATATACTACTGCAGGACAGTTTAATGTCACATTATCAGTTGGCGATGGAACAAATTCTGATTCAGTTACAAAAAATAATGTTGTATGGGCAACTGCTCAACAAGATACTCTTTGGGTAGATGGTTTTGAGAGCTGTTTTGAATCTTATCCAAGAAATGGAAGAGAAAATTATCGCTGGATTTGGAGAGATGCAAATGGTGACGATGATGGTCCAGGTTGTTATCCAGAAAGTCTAAATGCTGGTTTTGAACTAGCGTACGATGAAGATAAAGGAATGGGTTTTGGTAATGCTGCATCATCTGCGACAAATTGGGATGACTGGTTTATTACTCCACAACTATGGCTAAGACCAGGAGTAGATAACATAGGTAAATTCTATGCAAATGGTTTTAATTCAACTTATCCTGAAACATTTGATGTAATGCTATCTCCAACTGGAGGTTCTGCAATTGAAGACTTTACTGTAACATTAGCAAATGTTACAGATAGTGGAGAAGCATGGAGTGAGTATACATATGATTTAACACCATGGGCTGGAACAAAAATACGTATAGCAATCCATCACAAATCAAGTGCAGCATACTACGAATTTTATGATTTATTTATGGTGACTGCAGGTCAGCTAAGTGCTGATGGCGCACCTAATGCTCCAGGTGGAGTTACTGTTGAGCCTGCGCTTATTTATGAAGATACAGATGCAGATGGCACTGTATCAGCCGGCGACACTTGGACAGCTAGCGAGAACTCGTTAGGAATCTTTTGGAATAGAAATGGTGAACCAGATTTAGCAAGTTACAATGTCTATGCTAGTCAAACAGATGGATTTAGTCCTAGTAGTTCCAATCTCATTGGTCAAGGTGTGCTGGGTGAAGTAAATATTAATATCCCTGTATTGGATGCAAATGATAGCACTGATCAAACTGTATTAAATCCTGATTATTATAACATGAGAACATTTGGTGCTGACTCCTTTGTTCATGAAAATCTTACACAAGGAGATACATGGCATTACAAGGTAGGTGCTGTTGATAATGATGGCAATGAAACTATTTCAGATCAAGTAAGTTATGTATTAGACAGTATTGGTCCTACTCCAGGAACATTCACTATAGATGATATTCAAGATAGTGAATATCTACGTTCTACATCTGAAATTACAGTTACTGCAGCTGACTGGTCAGATAACACAGGAATTAGTTATTATGTCATGGGAATTGGGTCAAGTAGCGATGACACTTCTGCCGATGTTGTATCTTATCAAAATGTTGGTAGCACTACAACTCTTTCATTAACTGGATTATCATTAAATGATTATACTACATACTATGCAAAAGTTTATGCAGTTGATGGCGCTGGAAATATTTCTACACTTGTTATTAACAGCTTTACCACATACAGCGCTCTTCTTGGAGACTATGATGCTGATTGGGATGTAGATGTAGAAGATTTAAATTCGCTTGTAAATGCATGGCCAAGTATTGATATTGGACCGGCAACCGGTACAAGCCCTTATCTATCACCAGGACTAGATGGAACAGCTGATATTAATGATATAAGTGTATTTACTAGAAACTGGCAATGGACAACCTCACAAGGAAGAGTATCAGAATCTGAAGGTGAGAAAAAATTAAACCCAATTGAATTCCCTGCGGAATTATTTGGTAATCAAATTAAAATCACGCTTCCAGATAATATTACTGCTGGTCGATTTGAGATTATTAACGAAAATAATACTTATCAATTCTCTCTAGCAAACAATAATCAAAGTATGATTCTGTTAGAAAATAATGATACGGTTGATGAAACTTATGCATTTGAATTTGGTCGACTTTCTAAAGATGAAAAAGAATTATTTATATATATTGATGGAGACATCCTTAGCTCTCCTCAAATTGAAGTAAGCTATGAACTATTCTCAAGAGATGGAGCAGCTGGTAATGGTATAATAGAACTTGGTAATCCAGATGAATTTAGATTATATCAGAATTATCCAAATCCGTTCAGCAACCAAACAACAATTAAGTATGATATAGCAGAAGCGACTTCTGTAAAGATCTATATCTATAACACAGTTGGTCAATTAGTAAAAACAATCGATCAAGGTGAAAACAGTATAGGTACACATACAGTAGATTGGGATGGTAAGAATGATGATGATGAAACATTAAGTAGCGGTGTCTACTTCTATCAACTTCATACAAAAGATTTTAATAAGACAATGAAGATGTTGCTTGTTAAATAGCCTTTAGAAAAAAAGATAATCAAAAAAACATGTGCGATATTAGACTAATTTAGTCTGATATAAATCATGCAATCTAATTAAACCTAAGCACTCCTTAGATTCATCAACTACAGGTAAGACAGAAATCTGTGAATCACGATCTTCCATTAATTTCATAGCATCCTGAACTGATAATCCAGGAGAAACAGATATGGGATTCTCATTAATTAATTCTCCCATAGAGTCTGATAAAGACTTGCTTGATGCAATTGCCTTTCTTAAATCGCCTTCTGTTACAATTCCTATTAATTCTTTATTATTAATAATTAATGCCGCGCCTAATGGTTTTTTTGTCATCTCCGAAGCAATCTCTTCTAAGGTACTTTCTTTATCTATAAGAGCCACTTCATCCAAAGAATGGATTAAATGATTAACCGTTAGACCTAATTGCTTACCTAGCTCTCCACCAGGATGATATCGTGCAAAATCTGCTTCATTAAACCCTCTTTTTACCATCAAAACAGATGCAAGTGCATCTCCGATAGCTAATGCTGCTAGTGCGCTTGTAGTAGGGACAATTCCCAGCGGATCAACTTCGCTTTCAATCGTACCGTTTAATACGATATCTGCATTTTTTGCCATATAAGAATCCATATTGCCAACTAGAGCAATTAATGGTGATTGAAATTCACGTAGAATTGGAATTAATCGAACTAATTCTTCAGTGTTTCCACTTTTTGATATAAGCAATGTAGGATCTCCAGGATTATATATACCTAAATCTCCATGCAATGCTTCTGCTGCATGTACAAATACGCTTTTTGTACCTGTACTACATAATGTGGCAACAATCTTTTCTCCTATTAAACCTGATTTACCTAAACCGCACACTACTAACTTACCACTATTGTCCATAATAAGCTCTGCAGCCTTAACAATATCTTTGTCTATTTGTTTCGCAACATTATTTAGCTGACGCGATTCATTCTCAAGAATTGCTTGAGCTAAACCCTCTATCTTGTTTTTAGTCATATATGAATGAATATAATTAGTTTTAATGGAATTATGACCGATAAATTTGTAGAATATCTCCTATGAATATCTTTATTACAGGAGCAAGTAGCGGAATTGGAGAATATGTTTCGTATGAATATGCAAAAAATGGTAATCACCTAGCATTGTGTGCAAGAAGAAAAGAAAAATTACAGGAAATTGCTAATAAATGTCGAAAAATGGGTGCTGAAGTTACAACTTACTCTGTTGATGTTACTGATCAACATTCAACCAAAGAATCTATAGACGATTTTTTATCAAAGATTAGTACAATTGATCTAGTGATTGCAAATGCAGGTCGTGGAGATTTAGATGCACTTCATAAAGGAGATCCAAGCGCAATTAATGAAGTAATAAAGGTTAATGTTATTGGAGTACAGAATACTGTTGTTCCCTTTATTCCAACAATGCTAGAACAACAAAGCGGCCATATTGCTTTAGTAGGGTCAGTTGCAAGTCATATAGCATGGGTTGGTGGTGGAGCATATGCTGCATCTAAATTTGCTGTAAGAGCTTTAAGTGAAAGCTGGAGAAAAACATTGCCATCAAGCATAGACGTAACACTTATTTGTCCAGGTTTTGTTAAAAGTGAAATGACAGATCCAGTAGAATGGACTCCTTTTATCATTGAAACAGATATTGCTGCAAAAAAAATTGTAAATGCGCTTAACAAAAAGAAAAAAATGTTTATCTTCCCATGGCAATGGCGTATTGTTATTGCATTTAAAGGCTTGTTAGATATAGTAATGGCCAATGCTGCAAAGAAAATGCACAAGAAAAGAATGAAACGTGCTAAGTAAGTCTATAAGCTATATAAAATAAAATCACTCCTGGAAAAAACAATAAAAAATTAATTGATTCTCCAAAAATCACGATTGAATTCAGAATTGCAAGAGGAATAACGAGATTATTTGAAATTGCAAGTCGGTATGAACTAACTTTTGTTGCACCAATATTCCATAATAAAAATCCAATACCAGTAGCACATAACCCTAAGAAAAGTAGCGAAAGTAAATTAATATTGGTTAGCTGAACATTATTATCTGAAATCAAAAAATAAGATAAAGATGTAATAGCTGTTGCACCAAGAAATAGCTGAGAAAAATTACTAATAATATCGGTATCCTTATTTTTAATACTCCATTTCTTAAACCAAACTTGTCCCCAAGCAAATACAAAATTTGCACACTGAATAAGCATGAATCCGTACCAGTAATCTATTGGATTTACAATATTATATCGCATGAAATAAGAGCCTAATACGACTAGAAAAATTGCTAAGATATTTTTAAGACTATTTTCTTTTCTAAAAAAATATTTATCAGCAATAGATACAAAAATAGGTGTTGTGATAGTAAAGGTTGCAATAAGATAAGCAGGCAAATATTGGTAAGATTGGATATAAAAAATATACATGAGCCCAAATTGAATGGCTCCTATAGCGATCAGATTAATATCCCATCGAAATCTTTTAAACTGATAAACAGAAATTGAGCTAAAGAATAGTAAAGCAATAAGATTTCTAGTATAGCTGACAAATAAAGGATCTAGTCCCGATAATCCATATTTAATAATTCCAAATGAAAAAGACCAAAGTATTGATACTAAAACTAAATATTTCAATACTAACCTTTAAAATTGTGATCGCATAATTTTGCTAGCTTTATATCTTTATCTGTTACGTCACCACTATCATGCGTAGTAAGAAGCACATGCACTTTACACCAAGTTAATTTCATATCTGGATGATGGTTTAACTCCTCAGCTAAAGAAGCTATTTTGTTAAGAAAATTTACTCCAGATAGATATGAAGAAAACTCAAATGTTCTTGAAATAGCTTTATTTTTATACTGCCAATGTTCTAGATCTCTAAACATTAGAAAGGCCAAATCATTGGAATAATTGCTACAGAAACAATCCATAGAATAACTCCCAGAGGAAGTCCTACTCTAATATAGTCAGAATACCTATATCCTCCTGGACCGAATACCATGAGATTTGTTTGATAACCTACAGGCGTAATAAAAGACGCTGAAGCTGCATAACATACAGCAAATATAAATGGCTTTGGATCAAAACCAAAACTTGCAGCTAATGTTAGAGTGATTGGTGTCATAATAATTGCTGTGGCTGCATTTGATGCAATCTCAGTTAATATCATTGTAATTAAATAGATAATAGCTAGTAAGAAATATGGAGTAAGATGTTCAGGAAATAAATTAACTATACTTCCTATCCCATTACCTATTATCATATCCAAACCTGTCCTTTGAATTGCTGCTCCCATAGGTAGAAAAGCCGCAATTACTATAATTACTTGCCAATGTATAGATGAATAAGCTTCATTTGGAGTAATAATCCTTGCTAATAATAAAGCAATCACTCCAAGTATCACTCCTACTACAATCGGTACTACTTTAAAAATAGCCAGTCCTACAGCACATAATATCACAGCTGGACTCAACCACCACATTGGATGACTATCAAGAGCAGCGTCAGTCTTACCAAGAACAATAAATCCATCTTTCGATGCAAGCTGATTGATACGATCTTTAGGTCCATATACTAACAAAGTGTCAAATGGTTTTAATATAAAATGTGCTAATTTTCGTCTAATAACCTCACCTTCTCTTCGAATTGCTAAAACAAAACTTCCAAATGATCTTCTAAAATTTGCCTCTTGAAGAGTTTGTCCAATCAATTCTGAGCTATCAGTAACTAAACACTCTGCTATTATATGATCTTCCTGCTCTAGCTCTTCTTGTGTGAGTTTTTCATCGCTTAAAAGTGAAAGATTTTCAATTTCTTTTAAACGTTGAAAATTATCGAAAGAACCTTTAACAAATAGCACATCACTTTCTTTCAATCTTAGTCCTCTTAAATTAGATGTAATTATTTCACCGCCTCTTAGCACATCTAAAACAATAACATCATAATTCTCATTAATTTTTCTATCTAATAATGTTCTTCCGCATAGAGGAGAATTGCTATTTACTCGAAACTCTGTTAAATAGCCGTCCAAGCTATAGCTCTCAATACTCGAAGACTTTGCTATTCTTGAAGGCAATAATTTATAACCAATAGTAAAGATATATAATAAACCTATAGCAAATTTTATAATTCCAAACTTTGCAAATTCAAGCATTCCTAGAGATACTACTCCTCCTGAAGTATCTACTAATATAGAATTAACAATTAAATTGGTAGAAGTTCCTACCAAGGTTAATGTTCCACCTAGAATAGCTGCATAGCTTAACGGAATTAAAACTTTAGAAGGACTGATATCATATTTCTCTGCTAAACGAATAGTAACGGGCATAAAAATTGCTACGATTGCTGTATTATTAACAACGGCAGAAGCAATACCAATACAAAACAAATAGGAAACCATTCCTAAAATTCTAGATTTATCAATTAATTTATTAATATTGATAATCACGTATTCTAGAATATGTGATTTCTGTAATGCATAGCTCATAATAAAAAGGCATGCAATAGTCATTACAGCAGGATTAGAAAATCCTGCAAGACTCTCAGCTGGGCTCACTAGCCCAAGAACAAGCAACAACCCAAGAACTAAAAGAGCTGTCACATCTATTGGAAATAATTCTGTAATAAAGAGTACTAATGCTGCCAGAATTATAACACCTAGGAACATAATTTCCATAAGTACCGTGGAAAGGACTCGAACCTTCACATCTTACGATACTGGTTCCTAAGACCAGCGCGTCTACCAATTCCGCCACCACGGC
>Ga0208410_1000969_pt1 | contig 15558 bp, 12 predicted proteins | sample ETN02SmetaG_3_FD_185787 | JGI IMG/M metagenome (GOLD analysis project Ga0208410, IMG submission 185787) | Marine microbial and viral communities from oxygen minimum zone, Eastern Pacific Ocean - ETNP2014F10-02SV257 (SPAdes) (version 2) | ecosystem: Environmental > Aquatic > Marine > Oceanic ... | reverse complement strand
TACTTTTCGCTGCAGCAGCTGCTACAGATGGCATTATGGAGGTTGTAAAGATAAATCCAGGTGCATAGCTTTTGACATAATCAATAATTTCTTTATCTGCTACAATGTAACCACCTATTTGACCAAATGATTTTGCTAATGTACCATTGATAATATCAACATCCTGGGCTACACCTAATAGATCTGCTACTCCCCTTCCTTGACTGCCATATAGACCCACAGCATGAACCTCATCTAGATAAGTGAGAGCATTATACTTTTTTGCAAGTTTAACATACTTATCAACCGGTACAATAGTGCCATCCATTGAGTACAGTGACTCAAATACAATTAATTTAGGCCTGTCTTTATCCGTTTGCTGAAGTAAAGCTTCTAAGTGTTCTAAATCATTATGATCAAATATTTTACATTCACTGTTAGAGTTTTTTATTCCTTGGATGAGCGATGCGTGGTTTAAGCTGTCTGAAAAAACACAGACATTTTGTAGTGCTTTACAAAGCGTCCAAATAGTAGTTTGGTTGGCTAGGTAAGCAGAATTAAAAATCAAAGCTCCATCTCTATTATGATATTCTGATAAAGTTCTTTCAAGATTCTGATGAAAAGGGGTTGTGCCTGAAATATTCCTTGTTCCACCTGATCCGGTACCAACCCTATGAATTACAGACACCATTTCATCAATAACTTCTTGATTATGGCTCATATTAAGATAATCATTTGTACACCATATTTTCAGCTGACTATTAGAATTCAGGCCGCTCGCTTCTTTACCATATTCAACATTCGTAAAAGGAAAAGACTCTCTTTCTCTTACTATTGGGGTAAAGCTTCTAAAAAACCCTTTTAATCTAAAAGAGTTAATTAGCTCACGAAAAAAAATTTTATAGTTTAATTTTTTCACCTTCTTATGCGTAATTTTTATATCGAATCATTAGTCGAAAATACGACCGAGTGATCTAATCAATCAAATAAGTTATTATTTTTTTTAAAGTGGTACCAGTTGAAAAAATCTATAAATATAATTTCTAGATCAAGTATTTTAGCAAAAATTCAAGCTAATATGGTCGGAGAAACAATTAAGAATTCTCATCCTAATATTAATATTGAATATATAACCTCAAAAACGTCAGGAGATTTGGATCAAAATCTCGATATATCTGGCGGGACCACAGTAGGTGTCTTTACAAGTGATATAAGTAAAAAAGTTGAAGAATCCGATAATTCTATCGCTGTGCATTCATGGAAAGATTTTCCGATTGTTGAGAATAATACAACAGGTATATATGGAACCCTTAAAAGAGCTGACATGCGCGATATTCTGATACTTAAACATAGCGTAAAGGTGCAAAAAAATATTGATCAACTCACAATTATGACATCTTCTCCTAGAAGGCGATATGCAATTGAAAAAAATCTGAAAAATCTTATACCTTTAACTTTTGACAAGGTTTATTTCAAAGACATTCGTGGAAATATCCACACTAGAATAAATAAATTTTTAAAAGACAATACGCATGGAATCGTAATTGCTAAAGCCGCAATTGATAGAATTTTAAATAACAATACTGATAAATCAGATAAAAATGCTTTAATTAAAGAGTGTTTGAAAAAACATCAATGCGTAATACTTCCTCTATCTATCTTCCCATCTGCTCCAGCGCAAGGAGCGATAGGCATTGAGGTAGCAAATAAAAATAAACATCTGATTAAGATTGTTGAATCAATTAATGATATCGAAACATTTGAAAATGTTAATTTAGAACGACAAATTATGTCTGAGTATGGTGGTGGTTGTAGCCAAAAAATTGGCGTTTCAATATGGAATAAAAACAATTCTAAAATAAAATCAATAAATGGAATAACTGAAGAGCATAAAAAGCTTGAAACTTTTGATCTTATTGAAACAGTACATAGAAATACTACAACCAGAATGTCTAACGCTTTTCCAATTGGAAAAAGTGAACAAACAATCTTCAAAAGAGAAGAATCGAATAAGAATAGTGAATTAAATGCAATTCAAGATAGTTTAATTTATATAACTAGAAAAAATGTTTTAAAGTATCGTCCCGATTTTCAGAATTCTTGTAAACTAATTACTAGTGGCGTAAAAACGTGGAAAGAAGCTGCAAAAAAAGGCTATTGGATCAGCGGTACATCTGACAGTTTGGGTCAAGCTGAAATCACCAGTATGAAGTCACTATTTGATGTCAAAAATATCATCAAATTAACTTTTAAAAATGAATTTACAACTAATCCAAACTCAATTGATTTATATGAGCTTAAAGAGCCTAACTTCCCTAAAGACATTGAAGAAAGAGATAATTTTTTCTGGATGAGTCCTTATGCATTTAAAATCGCTATTAAATTATATCCAAGTATTTTAAATAAACATCACTCTTGTGGAATGGGAAATACATTTGAACAAATTAAAGAAATAATTAAGAATGAAGGCTACTTAACTCCGTATCTATCTTATGAACATTGGTTAAATAAAGTAGAAAAATCAAAATGATCAAAAATAAAAAATTTAGTAATGCAATTAATAATATCCCTCAAAGTACCCCTCCAATATGGTTCATGAGACAAGCTGGACGATATCATTCACATTACCAAAGCCTAAGAAAAAAGTACTCTTTTGTTGAATTGTGTAAAACTCCGAACTTAGCTGCTGAAGTTGCAATGGGACCAATTAATGATTTTGATTATGATGTAGCTATTCTTTTTAGCGATATACTATTTCCTTTAGAGTCATTAGGCTTAAAGCTTGATTATGCTCCAGGTCCTGTATTTGATCGATTTTTAGAAGAAGATGATATTATCAAAACACCTAATGAGTTAGATGTAATTCATAGATACAATTTCCAAGCAGAAGCTCTAAGATTGACAAGAGCCTCTTTATCTGAAGAAAAAAGCCTAGTTGGCTTTGTAGGTGGTCCATGGACATTACTTTCTTATGGCTTAGGTATAAAAGATGAAGAAAAAATAGTAAACGTAGATGAAAACTTATTTTTTGAAAAAGCGCTCTATGATGTTCTCATACCGATGCTTAGAAGTATTATCAAAATGCAACTAGATAATAATGCTGAGATAGTATACCTCTTTGACACTAATGCTAAACAGCTTGAACAGAATTACTTTACTGATAAATATATTGTTGAATTAAAACATAATATATTCTCTGAATTTCCTAACAAAATAGCATATTTTTGTAAAAATAATCCCATACTTGAAAAATCAAATACTAATGTAGATCTTAAACTCTCAGGAATGGTCTATGGTAAAAATGAAGGTCTTGAAAATTTACTACCACAAGTTAAAACTGGTTTTATTCAAGGGAATTTTGACCCTTCACTTTTATTAAAACCTGAAGATCAATTCAAAATAGAGTTAGATAAATTTATCCAAAAATTTTCCAGACTTAGTTTTGAAGAAAGAAGTGGGTGGATTTGTAGCCTAAGTCACGGAGTGCTCCCCAAAGCTAAAGAAAATAATGTCAAATATTTTATTAATAAAGTAAGGTCAATATTTGACTCGCTAGATTAAATTAATATGCAACACAAATTTGAGAATAAAAATGAGCAGATTGGGGTTCTGATAACAAACCTTGGCACACCTGATAGTCCTACAAAAAAAGATCTAAAAAAATATTTAAATCAATTTCTTATGGATAAAAGGGTTGTTGATTTATCAAGACTATTTTGGGTTCCTCTCCTAAAATTAATTATTCTAAATGTCAGACCTAAAAAATCAGCAAAATTATACAAATCAATATGGACAGATGAAGGATCTCCTCTCCTAGCAATGTCAAATAATATTCTCAAAAACTTGATACAAATTTTCGCTGAAAACAAACTAGATATAACTTTTGACTTGGGAATGAGATATGGTAACCCATCAATCGATAAAGCTCTAAAGAGATTTAAGAATAAGGCTATTTCTAAAATACTAGTTCTACCTCTCTATCCTCAAGCTGGCTCTCCCACCACTTCAAGCACTCTTGATGCCGTTAATTCATATTTGAGCACACAAAACTGGACTCCAAACCTCAGGTTTGTTTCTGGATACCACGATCACCAAGATTATGTTGGTTCCCTTTGCAACTCCATTAAGAAGAGTTTCTCTGAAAATGGAACACCGGATAAATTAATTTTTAGTTATCATGGTATGCCTGAGAGATATCTCCACGAGGGTGATCCATACTATTGCTTTTGTCACAAGACTACAAGACTAGTAGCGGAAAAACTAAATCTAGAAAGCGATTTTTATGAAATGGCTTTTCAATCAAGGTTTGGTTACGAAAAATGGTTGCAGCCATACTTAGATGATAAAATTCCTGAAATGGCGAATAATGGTGTAAAACACCTCCAAATAATATCTCCTGGATTTAGCGTAGACTGTCTTGAAACATTAGAAGAAATTAATATACAATACCGTGAACTTTTTGTAGAACATGGTGGTGAAAAATTTAACTATATACCTTGCCTTAATGACTCAAATGATCAAATAGAAATGATCAAAAATCTAATTCTAGAAAATATTAAAGGTTGGAACTGATAATGGACAACAATCAAAAAGAAGCGAAAAAATGGTTCCTAGCTTTGAGGAATAATCTAGTTAATTGTCTTGAAGAAATTGAAGGTGAAAGTTTTACTTTTAAAAATTGGGATCATGCAGGTAGTGGCGGTGGAATAATGGGAAGTCTCAAAGGCCATATCATAGAAAAAGGTGGGGTCAATATCTCTACTGTATCTGGTGAATTCTCAGAAAAAATGCGAGCTCGAATTCCTGGGGCAGAAAAAAACCCTAATTATTGGGCAACTGGTATAAGCGTTGTAATTCACCCTTTCTCGCCTCTAATACCCTCGATGCACTTTAATTCACGCTATCTTAAAACAACCAAAACGTGGTTTGGTGGAGGGGTTGATATAACACCAGCCATTCCTTTTGATGACGAAACAAAACATTTTCATTCAAAACTAAAATCAACATGTGATTTACATGATAGTACATATTACAAAAAACACAAAGAATGGTGCGATGAGTATTTCTTTTTAAAACATAGAAACGAAACAAGAGGAGTTGGAGGAGTTTTTTTTGATTATATAAATACAGGAAGCTTTAAAAATGACTTTTTATATACACAAGCTATCGGTGACTTTTTTCTTAATTATGTAAAATACATTTTTGATAAATATTCAAAAGACACATGGACAGACAAAGAAAAGCATATGCAAACGATTAAAAGAGGGCGGTATGTTGAGTTCAACCTCTTATACGACCGGGGAACAAAATTTGGCTTAGAGACCGGAGGAAACACCGAAGCGATTTTAATGTCCATGCCACCTATAGCTTCATGGGATTAGAATTCTACAGTACTTACCACTGGGTTAAAATACTACATATCTCTTTTATGGTAGCATGGATGGCTGGACTTCTGTACCTGCCAAGACTATTTGTGTATCACAGGGAGAATGAAGATGAAATCAAAATAACAGCTGTATTTAAAATAATGGAATATCGATTATATTACTATATAATGAACCCTGCTGCAGTCCTAGTCTGGTTTAGTGGCCTTTATTTAGGATATATTCTTGGCTTTGATACATGGCTTATCGTAAAAATAGGACTGGTTTTCATTTTAACAGCTTACCATATTTTTTTAGGTATTCATCTAGAAGAGTTCAAAAATAATAGCCAAAAACGATCCTCAAAATATTTTAGGATTATTAATGAGGTACCTTTTTTAATCTTATTTTTTATTTTGATCCTAGTTATTATGAAGCCATTTTATTAATGAGGACCCTAGATCTTTCCATTATATCATGAGTATGTAAATACTCAAAAGTTGCGTTTCTTCCTATTAAATCTAAATTCTTAAACTTTGCTAAATAGTTTTTAATTACTCCTATTTTATTTTTACTATCTTTAGTAATAATAGGATATGCATCATTTACTTTTACTAATTTATAGTCAATAATTTTTTCCTCATCAATCAACTTTTCAGTTTGTAAATATTTTATAACTTTATCATATATATCCTCTTCACTTAGAGACTCATCAATATTTCTATCCCCCATTGGAACTTCTATCACGATACTTGTTTTTTCTTTTGGCGACATTTGATCACTTCTATTTTTTGGTTCATAAATTCGTGTAAAAGGACAAGATGGATCTGAAAAATAGATAGATGCATTTGATGAAAAATTTTTCATATCTAGATACATGACGCAAATCATTATTGTTCTAAAATTAATAGTATTCAAAATATCTACTATTTTTTTAGGAGGTGAAGGTTTTAAAGAATCAATTAAAGTATTTAAAGAAGCTGTAAAAACAAGATTCTCAACATCTGTGATAGTTCCATTACTATCTACAAAGGATAATATTTTTTCATTGTCATGATTAATGCGACTAATCTCTCTATTTAAAAATATTTTATCCATCCCAATTCTCAAACCTAATGCGTTAAATATTTCGCCAAACCCTAATTTTGGATAATAGAATGCTCCCTCCATGTGATCAGAATCATTTGCCCTAGACATAACCATATCTTTAATCAAAGATCTTATGTTTAATTCTTTTAACCTTCCTCCGGTTATTGATGTATCTAAGTTTCGAGTATCATCACCCCATAGCTTTTCAGTGTAGGGGATTAAAAACATTTCTGAAATAGTTTTCCCGTAACTATTATATGCTAAATCCCTAAAATGTTTTATAGAATCTTTTCTCCTTAATCTTATAAAGATATTTTCGAAAATAATTTGAACTATAATAAAAAATGGTAAGTTTGAAACTAGATCTGATACTTTAATAGGAAAATTATAAAATTTTTGCTTATAATAAATTTTACTCGGAGAGGTTACCTTTTTTAGGTCATTACCAAGCAACGTTTTAATTTCTTTTGTGATAGATTTGTTTTTATCATGAAGCCTGTGTGCTCCAGTATCGTATCTAAACTCTCCATCAATTAAAGTTTTACAATTTCCACCTATAGAGCCAGAAGCCTCAAATACACTTACATCAAGATCTAGTTTGTTTGCATAATAGCCGACACTTAGACCTGCTGGGCCACCTCCGACAATATGAATCTTATCTAGAAGTTTTTTTTTTGAATCAATTTTCAATTTTAAATATTTTTATTTTTGACCACATTTGATTCATATAAGGATTATGATAGAAAACAGTATCCTTATCAAATCTTGACCCTTTTTCTAGAAAAATAGATCTATAGTCACCAATCATTAAACCCTTTCCATCCTTTATTTTTTTAAGAGAAAATGATTCTACATCCGCATTTTCTTCCACATTTATGAAATCTGCTTTTATTTGATGACTTTGGAGGTAATAATTAATCAGTGGGATGCTAATAATCGATTTAATATCATTTTTTTCTGATATATAATTTTTCAGTTTTTGAATAGCAGTAAAGTCTTGGTGTTGCTTAATTAACATCGCATTATGACCTAGTAAAATGACAAAATAAAAATATATAACACCAGAATAAATTTTCCCTCTATACTTTTCTTGCCCTTCGATTAGCAAAATGCATAAAAAGAGTATTATCGGGAGGACATGTCTACTTTTATAAATGACATTTTGAAATAATAATATCCAAATAAAATAAATAGCTACACATAAGATTAATGGTTTTATTTTATTCTCATGATTCCACTTTTTTGCTATATCTTTTATGCTTGTTATAAATTGCAATGCCAGCAGAATTGACAATAGCATTGAGGTAATACTTCTAGAAGTCCAATACCCACCAAAACCATCAGCCCACACTGACTTAAGAAGAAATATAAATCTATCGGATATGCTTTGCTCTGTAAATATAGTCCCTCCAAAATCCATAAAATGCCCAGAAGTTTGTCTCTCTGCCATAATAATTAGATCACCTAATCCTGTGATCAAAATCATTGGTATTAACCAAATGAATACGCCGGTGAAAAAATAAATAGCTAGTGTTTGCTTTTTATTATTTGAAGAAAAAAATATTTTTAAGAGTGGTAAAAATAGTAATGGCAGATATGATAGCCTTATTCCTGCTAATAGTCCTGAAAGAAAAAACCCTTTTTCTAAATGCCTACCTTGCCTATTAGCATAAATCAAATAATAAACAGCACCTAGTGAAATCGCTAGACCCATTAAATCAGGCATATATCTATTACTCATCAACCATAATAGTGGGTTTAAAAAAATAATTAATGCAATGTATTGTCCTTCATAAGCCTTAAGGCTGGTGCTAAACATTCTCAATAAATAGTAAATGATAAAAAAGATGGAAGTCCCGCCAACAATTGAAAATGATATACCCATATTCCCAATGATAAAATGGATAGCCTTAACTAAAAAGCAGAATACTGGGTAACCAGGAAAATGAGGTTGGAGCTTTACTATGTCAAACTCTTTAATACTAAGAGCAAATCTTAGACTATCTATATCTTCTATGTAATAAATACTAGAGAGGGCTCTAGAAAATATACATATCAATAATAATGAGACTAATAAACTAGTATTACGATTAAACATTTGATATAGAAGCTATATAAAAAAAAACAGGGAACCAACAATGGCTCCCTGTCCTTTTTACTATTTTGATAAAGTTACTTTACCAGCCAGCTAAATTAGCATCTGAGAATCCATATGAAGCCTTAAAAATAGCTCTTACTTCTCCTATTAGTTGATTGTGGTAAGCCAGCATAGCATCAAAGTTTCCATTTGATGGATATACAGGAGCTGTACCCATTACAGCTAAAATGCGATCTAGATTAGCATCTGTGATTACTTTAAAATCATTATAAAGTAGTCCGTTTGCATATCCTCTCATCTCACCCCAGTGATTTTCATAATCAGCTGTTGCCTCAGAGCCGGGCGCTATAGTGGCATCACCCGCTTCTATTAGAGCAGCAATATCAGCAGCTACATCATTGACATAATGAATAGACACAGCAGCAACTACTTTCTCCCATGTGTTCATCACAATATCTCTTTGAACTAAGATTTCAGTTAAATCAGCTTGATTAGTAATTAGAGTTCTACCCTCTAAATATGCATCAAAGATTGTCTTAGTAAAGTCATGATTTACATCACAAGCATCACAAACATCTCTCTTTGCAGCTGTTACAGCCCAACCTACATTATATTCAGATTTAAAATCAATTGAACCATCGCTGTTTGAATCATTATATGGTCCTGACTTTCTATCTGAGTCATCTGTATAACCTGTATTGTAATCTAGCGCAGCACCAAAGTAACCAAATGACTCATCCCAATGATGTTCCATAGCAGTATAGTTATCATCGCCATCAGCCATAGAATTATCATCTGTAGGTATCTTACTCATATACTTTGAAGTTGCCTGCCAGTACGATACAGCACCCCACAAAGTTTTCTGAGTGATCTGGTCTAAACGAATACCAGCATTATCACCTGTTAATCTAGTTTTGCCATTGGCTACACATTCTTGAACCCAGCCATTGACTAGAGCTGTAGCATTAGCATTATATCCAGGAATGATGTAACTATCTACTGCAGTTAGTCTATCATTTAAATGGCTTGTAGATATATCATGGTACTTCGTTTGCACTGTTGACATATCACCTGCTGATGATAAGATAGCTTGATCAGAATTGTCATTAGCCATCATACTTACTAAAGTCGCAGGGTTTCCAGATCCAGCATCAGCTCCCATTTGGGTTTTGATGTCATTGATCAAAAGATTTCTTACAACTTGTCCAGAATATGAAACACTACTCTCACCACTATTGAATCTGCTCTCGAAAGAGTATTCTGTCGGGGTATCAATTAATGAAGCCCCATCATCATCATTATCATCATCAGAACTACATCCGACAATGACAAAAAGCATCAGTGATGAAAGAAACATTAAACTATTTTTTAGTTTCATCTCGTTTTCTCCTTTTTTTTGTTATTGAGTCTTATTCTCATTTTTTATTTAATAAAATTTTAATTATGTATTTAATAATTGAATTATGTATTTACGAAATTAGAAGGTGTATTCAACACCAAGGTTTATTTGTCTTCTTGGACCCGGGAGTATTCCAGAACTTAATCCAGCCTCTTTTTGCCCGGGGTTTGAATGCAGCCTAGATCCGATGTAAATCTCATCAGTGATATTTTTACCTGATAAAGAAATTTTTAGTTTTTCACTATAGTTGTAATTAACGCTCAAATTTAAAATTGCATATTCTGGAACTGAGCCCTGAATACCAAGATTCTTAGTTTTTTCAATATTTTCAAAATCAGTATACACCTTACTAACATATTTCATATCCAGCCTGAAAGATAATTTTTCACCAAAATTATTATAAATACCCGCTATCAAAGTATGAGGTGGCGCGTAAGGGAGCTCCTTACCACTTATGTCTCTTTGCTGACCAACAAAACCAGAAACATTTGAGATTATTTCCCCATCTATTACTTCAGTGTGTAAAAATGAGTACGTAATGTCAATATTAGGGATAAGTTTATTAATGTTATTAAAACCAAAAGAGGTCCTAGTCTCGACACCCATTGTATTAACTTTGCCTAAATTTTTAAATGCTGTTCCACGACCAGCAGCTACTAAATCTTCTATTGATACATGATAACCTGAAAATTCAAAATCAACAATAGAAAGGCTTCCTCTCACACCAACCTCTTTATTCCAACTTTTCTCTGCCCTAAGGTCAAGCCCTTTGTCTGTAATATTTTCACCAAAGTTTAATATTTTTAATGCTCCACTTGAGGGTGGCGTGAAGCCTCTGTGAATACCACCAAATACGCTAAAATCTCCAATTTTATTTATAAAACCAAATCCTGGTAAAATAACAGAGCTCGTTTTATCTAGGTAGGTTGACCCTGAAAGTCTATCTACTCTCTCTTGCTCAAAAATTTCAAACCTCAAACCTGGTCGCAGGTTTAAATTTCCAAAATCAATTGACTCGGAGATAAAACCACTAAAAGCCATGGTCTCATAATGATGGCTTTGCCCGACAATTATTGGAGATTCCTCATCTGAAGCTGCAGGGATAAAATAGATACCATCTCTACTATCTGGCGCACTCCCTTGCTTCTTATCATCAATAAATCGTTCCCAATATATTCTGCCTCCTATTTCAAGAACAGATCTATTACCAAATAACAAATGCTTTAAATTATATGACTGTTCATAGCCAGCAACATAAAAAGTCCTAAGTATACCAAAACTGTCTTGCCCATTCCCTATTCGAACTAAATCATAGGGGTCATAATAATTCGCAGCGCTAGGATTTTCATCACCCAAATCAGAAGCTAATATAAAAATGTCATTTTCTCGCCACCATCTTCGATCAAAATAGCTTGTATATGCAGTTGTATTTCTAGATAAAACGGAACTTAGACGCTCAGATTGAATAATATCAAAAGAGGCTCTAAATATTTTAAAATTGTCATGCTCCTTTGGGTTGAATTTTGGATCATTTTCGTAGGACCACTCTGTCAAACCAGTGTATGTGGCGTTGGAGTTTTCATAGTTGACATTAGATTTTAGGTAAATATTTTTATTAAGTGAGGGTAATAAGTTTATTTTTAAAGTACTATTAAACTGTTCGAAACTATTATTCTGTCTAAAACCATCTCCTCGCTTATATAATAATTGAATTTCAGGTTTGATCTTCTCATTTTTTGATCCCCCAATTTCAGCAAACAAACTAGTAAAGCCATTTTCTCCAGCGGTAACTTTAAAAGCTCCACCAAAATCATTCCTAGGTCTACGAGTAAAATAATTTATTACGCCACCCATTGTTTGAGGTCCAAAGTTAATTGCACCACTTCCTTTTATAACCTCTAAACGATCTACCCTCTCAGCTGGGGGATTGTAGTACATATTCGGATAAACATATAATGCAGGTTGGATAGGTACTCCATCTTCTAGAATTAGTACTCTTGAACTTCTTCTGGGGTTTAACCCCCTAATTCCAATACTAATTCTTGAATTACCAATGCCATCATCAGCATAACCACTTATACCTGGAATTTGCTCAAGCATTTCTTGAGTACCTAATGGGTTTAAGAGTTTGATAGTCTGCATATCCATTACTGTAGCTGCTCCAGGCAATTTTTTATAAGGCGCACTCGCATCACTTATAATTTCTAGACGGCTCATTACAATTGGCTGTATCTCAAGCACAGCATCAACTTTATATGTTTTTCCAGATACAATAGATACATTTCCTCTGTAATCATCAAATCCTATGAAACTGATACTAATCTTATATTTACCATCTTCAATATCATCAATATTGAATTTTCCTTCGATATCTGTTGTCGCACCATATTTTTGATCGTTATCACCTTCTAATTGAACATTAGCACCTTGGAGCGGCATACCCTTACTTTTGTTAACAACAGAACCATTTACTCTATTTTGACCATCATCATCAGCAAACGGAAATGATAATAATAAAAGAATTGAAGCTAAGGTTTTAATTAACATTTGAATCATAAAATTTTCCTAAAAGATTTCCGGGTTTGTATTATTTTTATCCAGATCTTCACCTTCATTTAGTATTAATAGACCATAACTACCACCATCTGACTCCGTATCTGTTTGAGGAGCAAGCAACGGGTCATCCTCGCAGCTAGTTAACGTAAATAAAAATAAATAAACCAATGAGACTGATAAAATTTTATAAAATTTGTTCTTCATGATGCTGTTTTCCTCCATGCAAATCCCAAACCACCAGCGACTAAGACCCACGCTATTATTTCTATTAAACTAGGGTCCCCATTGTAACCAAAAAGACCTTTCATTAACCCTCCTACTGCACCTTTGTCATGCATTATTGGATAAGTTCCATCATTATTTTTTGGTGGATTTAAATCCCAGACTCTAGAAGCCCACTTTTTAGCTTTTGAAATGACAACTTTATTATCGCTATTATTTTCAAAGGTAAATACTTTTTCGTCACCATTCATTCTTGTGGCAATAGCATTATCGCTATTTTCTTGGACGCTCCCTCCAATATATGGTATTACTTTTGCAGACTCCAGCTCATGAACTCCATAGGTAAACATACCTGCAGCTACAAATATCAATAAGATGGACGTCACATTAAAAAATGTTTTCAAAGGCACTTTCCTTCCTTGTACAAAGATCATAAATGACAGACCTATGCCAAGAGCTGCGCCAACAAAGGAAAGAGTTATGTTTAGGCCTCCTTGCTTGATAATAATTCCATATAAAAAAAGAATTGTCTCGATACCTTCTCTAAAGACAGAAACAAAAGCCAGGGCAAAAATTCCATACCCTACCTTGTCACCAGATAAGGCATCATCAGCTTTTTCCTTAAGCTCATCAGCTATGTTTCGATTTTTAGCCATCCATACAATCATCGATCCCAAAATAGCAGCAGCCAAAATCATTATAAGACCTTCAAATAATTTTGCAGATCTACCTTCAAAACCATCCGCAAAAATTTGAAATAAGAAAGAGCCTATTACACTTGCAACTAATGCTGCCACAACACCCTGCCAAAGCCTGGAAATTGCCTCAGGTTGATCGGTCTTCCTTAAATAGGTATATAAGATACCTACAATAAGAGAACCTTCTAGAACCTCTCTAAAAACGATTATTAATTCTGCCATAGTATTTTATTTTTTGCGGTGAGGCCCAATTCTTAGGAAGGAGAACCAGTTCTTGGAGTTTAGATTATAATTCAAAAGAGGATGAGCCTAAGACCGCTATTATTTTTATGTAATTATTACTGTATTTATTCTTTATTGAGATTGTGTCTCATTAAATTTAAGTAATTAAAAATTGATAATGCAAAATAAATATTAAAAAAAAAGACTCGTTAAAAACGAGCCTTAATTTAGAAGAGAAATTTTATTATTTAATCTGCAACTTGAGAAGTATAAAAAGCTAACCCCGCAAGAGCTATGGTTATAATTATAGCAGGAATCGGGGGATGTACTTCTGGATTCATGGTGTGCAGTAACACACTCGTAAGATTCACAACATATGCCACACCTATAGCAAAAAGAAGTTTCTTTGCAGGGCTATTTTCTAAATCCCGACTCAACAAAGCTACAAATCCAAATGCTATCATAAATGATGCCACGGCTTCATGCATGTATACACCAACTTTAATGGAAGCATCATTAATTAAGTAACTGCTAAATGCACCTCCAGTTACAATAGATTCTGCACCAACATAAATTGCGACACCCATGAGGACGTTTACCGCTCCAATAATTGTCAAAACTAATTGAGGGCTCATATGAAACTCCTTACAAATTTTTCAAATTTAGCAAGGACTATAAAAAATACAAATAAATAAGTATGAAACTTGTTCAGCTAAATATCTATACTCTTAGACTATTTTGATTAAAGTGTCACATTAAATACATTGACAGATTAGAGGCTATTTAGGACCTTATATATTTGTTTGTGTTCATCAAAATATAAATAACAAATATCATCATCTATGAGACTATCATTTAAACTCAAAGCTACCCTAATTGGCTTGCCTTTTTCATTTACCTTTTGGATAGTAACCGAGCCTGAATCCATTTTAATAAAATCGCCAGGAGATAATGATCTTAGACCTAGTCTTTGTTCATTTGAACCTAATAAAAAATAAGAACTTTCTTCACATGCATTTAGAATAAAAGTTTCGTTTTGCACGTTAACAGCAGTTGGCTTGATGTTAGCCTCGTGCACCACATTCACAGGCCTTAAAATTCTTTTTTTATCATCAATGTTTAGATCAATAAATGACTCAAAGCCATCAATGAAAGTTGCAGCCCGGTGTATTTTTGCTGGAAAGTTTAATATAATAAAAGTTTTAGCGCTCGAATTGGTTTTAATTATTTTTATTAATCCATCGACTAGTATTTTGCTAGTTTTAGCATTATTTATCCAGGTATTATAATTTATCATACAACCAGCCATAAAAAGACCTAGATAAAGCAATATACCAGAGTATAAGATCTTCGATCTTGCTTTTGATTTAATAATAATGATAGCTAATAATATTGAAAAGAACGATGATGGTACATATAAGTACCATCGCATAGTTAGTTTAAATAGAGGAATAACACTAATAAATAGCATTAATAAAACCATAATAAGCGTATGGTACTTGATCCTGTTGCTATACAAAAATATTAATCCTTTAATGCAGATTGGAACAAATAAAACGATTAAGTACAATTTATAATCTAAAAGATGTGTTTCAAGTAAACTGTGCCCAAATGGAACTACTAGAAATGAGATTATTTTTATTGTATTTAGCACAAGCTGGGAATAGCCGCCTATGTTGTACATATCATCAATGATAAACGGGCTTTGATTAAAAATCAAATATCGATAAGAAAAAAATAAAAACAGTACAAGAATATTACTTAAAATTACTTTCGCGATTAGTTGTTTTAATCCATTCTCAATCTTCTCTTTATCTTTTTTCCAGTATATTATTAAATATTGAGCTAGTGGTATCGTTATAGCTATTTCTTTTGATAAAATAGCACATAAAAAGAACAATTGTGATATGACTAACAACTTTAATTCATTTT
>Ga0208410_1000966_pt1 | contig 15589 bp, 11 predicted proteins | sample ETN02SmetaG_3_FD_185787 | JGI IMG/M metagenome (GOLD analysis project Ga0208410, IMG submission 185787) | Marine microbial and viral communities from oxygen minimum zone, Eastern Pacific Ocean - ETNP2014F10-02SV257 (SPAdes) (version 2) | ecosystem: Environmental > Aquatic > Marine > Oceanic ... | reverse complement strand
TATTATAGAAATATGATCTTTTAGAATTCCCATTTCCCCTTCAAAAGCTGGTATTACTACCTCGGTTATATCTTCTTTTGATAGAAAAGATTTTTCAGGATTTACTATTTCAACTTTAAACTCTTCACTCATTAAGCAGCGTCTTTCGCCATTTTTTCTGCTTTTTCTATCGCCTCTTCAATAGTGCCCACCATATAAAATGCAGCTTCAGGTAAATGATCATATTCACCTTTGCATATTGCATCAAAACCTTTAATTGTGGCCTCAAGATCAACTAATTTTCCTGGTGACCCAGTAAAAACCTCAGCTACAAAAAAGGGTTGTGATAAAAATCTTTGGATTTTTCTTGCCCTTGCAACAGTTAACTTGTCTTCTTCGGATAATTCATCCATTCCTAAAATTGCTATAATATCTTGGAGAGATTTATAAGTTTGTAAAATTTTTTGAACTTCTCTAGCAACTCTATAATGTTCATCACCAACAATTCTTGGATCAAGTATTCTTGAAGTTGAGTCTAATGGGTCAACAGCTGGATAAATTCCAAGTTCTGCAATTTGTCTAGATAATACGGTAGTAGCATCTAAATGGGCAAATGAAGTTGCTGGCGCAGGATCAGTTAAGTCGTCTGCAGGAACATATATTGCCTGTACAGATGTAATTGAACCTTTGTTTGTTGTGGTAATTCTTTCTTGAAGATTTCCCATGTCGGTTGCTAATGTCGGCTGGTATCCAACTGCTGAAGGAATTCTTCCAAGTAAAGCAGAAACTTCAGATCCTGCTTGCGTAAATCTAAATATATTATCTACGAAAAAAAGTACATCTTGACCTTCCTGGTCTCTAAAATATTCAGCTACTGTTAAACCCGATAATGCTACTCTGGCTCTTGCACCCGGTGGTTCATTCATTTGACCATAAACTAATGCAGCTTTAGAACCTTCGCCATCTGGCTTAATAACGCCTGACTCGATCATTTCGTGGTATAGGTCATTACCTTCTCTAGTTCTTTCTCCTACTCCTGCAAAAACTGAAAATCCTCCGTGCGCTTTTGCAACGTTATTAATTAATTCCATAATTAATACTGTCTTACCTACTCCAGCACCACCAAACAAACCTATTTTACCACCCTTTGCATAAGGAGCCAATAAATCTACTACTTTTATTCCTGTTACCAAAATTTCTGTTTCAGTTGATTGATCATTAAATTCTGGTGCTGCTCTATGGATAGGCCAACTTTCTTTTGTTTTAACTTCACCTTTTTCATCAATAGGCTCACCAATCACATTTATAATTCTTCCTAATGTTTCTGGACCAACTGGAACCTTTATAGGCGCCCCTGTATCAGTTACCTCATCTCCTCTTTTTAATCCCTCTGTAGCATCCATTGCAATTGTTCTAACACTGGTCTCTCCTAAGTGCTGAGCAACTTCTAAAACTAATCTATTATCACCATTTCTACATTCTAATGCTGTTAAAATTTCCGGTAGCTCACCATCAAATTTTATGTCTACTACAGCTCCAATAATTTGTGTAATTTTTCCTTTTTTCATAATTATAAACTTTCCGCTCCTGATATAATTTCAATTAATTCTTTAGTAATTGCTGCTTGTCGACTTCTATTATACTGAATAGTAAGTTTTTCAACCATATCACCAGCATTTCTAGTTGCATTGTCCATTGCACTCATTCTTGAGCCTTGTTCACTAGCTGAATTCTCTAACATCGCTTTAAAAATTTGAGTCGAAATATTTTTTGGTAATAAATTACTTAATATTTCATCTTCCTCTGGTTCAAATTCGTAATTATCTTCTGAAGCAGAACCTTCTGACTCAGATGATTTTAAAGGAATTATTTGTTGTTCTTGAGGTATTTGAGTAATCACATTTTTAAATTTATTATAAAAAATCGTGCATACATCAAATTCTTTTTTTAAAAAACTTTCAATTATTATTTTTCCAACTTTTTCAGCATCAAAATAATTTGCATTTTTTGACTCTTTAAAAGATATTTTTTCAACAATTTTATCGCTATATAACCTTTTTAATTGATCGTAACCTTTTGATCCTACAGTAATAATTTTTAGCGTTTTACCTTCTCCTGCTACTTTTTCAAAATAAGTCTTAGCTTTTTTAATAATATTTGAATTAAAACCACCACAAAGACCCCTGTCAGAAGTTAATACAACACATAAATGTATTTTATCTTGCCCAGTTCCCGCTAACAATTTAGGTGCATTTTCTTTGTCAGATATTCCATCAGCAAGATTTAAAATAATATTATTCATTTTTTCTGAATATGGTCTTCCTTTTTCAGCATTTTCTTGTGCTCTCTTAAGTTTAGCCGCTGCTACCATTTTCATCGCCTTAGTAATCTTTTGAGTAGATTTTACACTCACTATTCTTTTTTTTAAATCATCTAAACTTGCCATATTTTTTTAATTAAGATTTTTTTTAAGTTCATTTATTATTTCAACCAACAATTTCTCAGTATCTTCTTCAAGTTTTCCAGAGGCTGAAATAGATTCAATAATTTCTGGTTTTTCAGATTTACATTTTTCAATGATTTTTAACTCAAACTGAGCAATATCTTTAAGCTCAATATCATCTAAATAACCTCTTACTCCACAAAATACAGAAATAACCTGTTCTGCTACCGTCATTGGTGAAAATTGCTTTTGTTTTAAAAGTTCAGTTAGTTTTGATCCTCGATTTAAAAGTTTTTGTGTAGATGCATCTAAATCTGATCCAAACTGTGCAAATGCAGCCATTTCTCTATATTGAGCAAGTTCTAATTTCATAGATCCAGAAACTTTTTTCATTGCTTTTGTTTGTGCTGCCGAACCAACCCTTGATACAGATAAACCAACGTTAATTGCAGGTCTAATACCTTGATTAAATAAATTCGTCTCAAGAAATATTTGTCCATCTGTAATTGAAATAACATTTGTTGGTATATAAGCAGAAACATCTCCCGCTTGTGTTTCAATAATTGGTAATGCTGTTAGAGATCCACCACCATGTTCATCACTTAACTTTGCAGCTCTTTCTAATAATCTACTATGTAAATAAAATACATCACCAGGATATGCTTCTCTTCCAGGAGGTCTCCTTAACAATAAAGACATTTGCCGATAAGCTACTGCTTGTTTTGATAAATCATCATATATAATTAAAGCGTGCATTCCATTATCTCTAAAATATTCACCCATTGCACATCCAGTATAAGGCGCTAAAAATTGAAGTGGCGCAGCATCAGATGCTGTAGCAGCCACAATAGTTGTATAATCCATTGCCCCTGCTTCCTCTAATGTTTTTTGAATTTGTCTTACTGTTGATCTTTTCTGACCTATCGCAACATAAATACAATATAATTTTTGTTTTTCATCTCCTGACTCATTTATTTTTTTTTGATTTATAATTGTGTCAACTGCAACTGCAGTTTTACCGGTTTGTCTATCCCCAATAATTAATTCCCTTTGTCCTCTTCCAATTGGAACCAAACTATCAATTGCTTTAAGTCCAGACTGCATTGGTTCGCTGACTGATTTTCTTGGAATTATTCCAGGGGCTTTAACTTCTACCCTAGTTTTTTTTATTCCTTTTTCTAAAGCACCTTTTCCATCTATAGGATTTCCTAAACCATCAACTACTCTTCCTAATAATTCTTTTCCTACTGGTGTATCAACAATAGCTCCAGTTCTTTTTACTGTGTCACCTTCTTTGATCGCTCTATCATCACCAAAAATTACAACTCCAACATTTTCGCTTTCAAGGTTTAACGCCATACCTTTTGAACCATCCGAAAACTCAACCATTTCTCCAGCTTGAACATTATCTAAACCATATACTCTAGCAATACCATCTCCTACTGACAGAACCTGACCAACTTCTGTTACTTCCGCTTTATCACCAAATTTTTTAATCTGTTCTTTTAATATTTTTGTTACTTCTGAAGGATTAATTTCCATTTATGCCTCGATCATTTTATTTTCAATTTTTTGTAATTTATTTCTTATTGAAGTATCTATCATTGTGCTACCTACTTGAATTATAAGTCCACCAATTAAACTTGGATCATTTTTAAAATTTAATCTTATTTTAGAATCAAAGGATTTTGTTAAATCCTCTTTAATTCCATTAATTTCGTTCTCACTCATTTCTTTTGCTGCAACTAATTCGGCTTTTATTTCACCTCTTTTTTTTGAACAAGTTTCAGTAAAATCTTTAAGTATTTTTTCCACATAAAAAAATCTTCTTTTTGATATTAAAAAACATAAAAATTTTGTTAGTAATTGATTAAGTTTAAATTGTTCTGAAATTTTAATTATTGTTCTTTGTTGATCTTCCTTAGTGTTAGTTGGGTTTTTTATAAAATAATTTAAATCTTTACTTTTTGTAATCAAATTAATTAATGCGAAAGATTGATCCTCAATTTCTTTAGTTGAATTGCTTTCTTCTGCAAGCTCAAATAGAGCAAGTGAATACCTGCTAACAGATGTACCAGAAAAATCTTTATTTTTACTCAACTTATTTCCCTTATTTGTATTTGAAGAACTTATAAAATTTCAAATTTAATTAGCATATGCCTCAAACCTCTTCAAGCTCCACATTGTCATAATAGTTTAATTTTTGCTGATTAATTAAAGTTTATTGGATCAACATCAACCGTCAGTTTTATTCCACTCGAAAATTTGAATTTTGCGATAATTTTTGCCAGGGAATTTTGGACATTAAGTGATTTTTTTCCTCTTACTAAAAGTCTTACCCTAAATTTTCTCTTTAATCTAAATATCGGAGCATTAACTGGTCCCAAAACTTTACCATCAATAAATTTTTCAATAAAATTTTTCAATTTAACCGAATCCTTTTCAACTTTTTTTTCATCAGTTCCTGTTACTATAAGTGATATAAATCTTTGAAAGGGTGGGAGATTATTGGATCTTCTTAATTCAAGTTCTTTTTCTAAAAATATATCTGGATTGCTATTTGTAATATCACTTATCATATTTGTATTTAAGTTATAGGTTTGAAAATAAACTGTTGCTGGCTTTCCAGTTCTTCCGGCTCTTCCTGCAAGCTGATGGTATAATTGTAAATTTTTCTCTGTGCCTCTCAAATCATGACCCTGGGAAGTTAAATCTATATCAACAACAATGATGCAGTTTAAATTAGGAAAGTGAAAACCTTTAGATATAAGTTGTGTTCCAACTAAAATTTGAATTTCGTTATTAACAATTTTTTTTAATATATCTCCAGAATTTTTTTTATTCATTGTATCGCTAGAAAAAATTGATATTTTTTTTAAAGGGAAATTTTTTTTAACTTCATCATAAATTCTTTCAACTCCGGGTCCGCAAAAAATAAAATCACACATTTCATCTATTGAACATTTTTTAAAAAGTTGAGATTTGTATCCACAATAATGACATAACAAAATTTTTTTATTTTTATGATAAACCAAATTAATTGAGCAATTTGGACAGGAAAAACTTTTTAAACATTTTTTACATAATGCATGGGGTGAAAATCCTCTTCTATTTAAAAAAAAGAGAACTTGATCATTCTTTTTAAGATGAATATTTACTTTATCTATAATTTCTTTTGAAATCCATGATTGAGATTCCAATTTAATTTTATTTAAATTTACTATTTCATAATTTGGTAATGAGGCATTTTTATATCTTTTATGAAGTTTAGAACTTGTGTATTTTCCTTTTTTAATATTATGAAAAGTTTCTATCGATGGAACTGCTGTAACTAAATTAATTGGTATATTTTCAAATGATGCCCTTGATACAGCCATATCTCTAGCATTATAAATTATTCCTTCGTCTTGTTTATATGATTGATCATGTTCTTCATCCACAATTATTAAGCCCAAATTTTTAAAAGGTAAAAATAATGATGATCTTGCTCCAATGACTACATTAATTTTTTTATTTACAACTCCACTCCAAATAATCTCTTTATTTTTTTTAGTTATTCCAGAATGCCAAATAGCAGGTTTAAAACCAAAAAAATCAATAAATTTTTTTTCAAACTGACTCGTCAAACCAATTTCAGGCAATAATATTAGTCCTTGAAATCCATTTTTTAATATTTTTCTAAGAGCTTCAAAATAAACTATAGTTTTTCCTGACCCAGTAACTCCTTGAAGTACGTGAACTTTAAACTTTTGATTAGAATAATTCATACTTTTTAAATTTTCTTTTTGTTGCAAAGTTAATTTAAATTCCTGATTTATAATTTTATCATTAAAGTTCTCGTAATTTTTTTTCGGTAGTTCTTCAATTACTTTGCTACTTAATAATAATAATTTTAATGCCATTCCTTTTGGAATCATGTTGTATTCTGAAAACCAATTTAAAAAATTTATTATATTTTTATTTAGACTTGGAATATTAAATTTTTTAATTACCTGTTTGGTTACAAAGTTCTTTTTTATATTCTTTTCAAATTCATCCCAGACGACACCTGTAGCTTTTGATTTTCCAAAAGGTACTTCTACATAATCTCCCAATTTTAACTTAATATTGGTTTCGTAAGTAAATGGATGGTTAAAAATATTCGGTAAAAGAATCGGTACTCTCATATTTCTATATTATGAAAATAATTTAAGAGTGTATTGCTCTTTTATCTATCGATAATGCAGCTTCTTTTACTGCCTCAGAAAAAGTTGGATGTGCATGACATGTCCTTGCTATATCTTCTGAACTTGCACCAAATTCCATAGCTACAGCTACTTCTCCTATAATTTCACCAACATGTGGACCTATCATGTGTACACCTAATATTTTGTCTGTTTTTTCATCAGCAAGAATTTTTACAAATCCTTCAGGCTCATTAATTGCTTTAGCTCTAGAATTTGCAATAAATGGGAATTTTCCTACTTTATATTTAATACCTAATGATTTTAGTTGTTCTTCTGTTTTTCCAACTGTAGCAACTTCTGGGGATGTATAAACAACTCCTGGAATAACGTCATAATTAACATGACCAGATTGACCAGATATTAATTCAGCTACTGCAATTCCCTCTTCCTCTGCCTTATGTGCCAACATTGGCCCTGCGATTACATCTCCTATCGCATAAATATTTTTAATATTAGTTTCAAAATTTTGATTTACTTTAATTCTTTTTTTTTCATCTAATAAAACTCCAACAGAATCTAACTTTAAATTCTTGGTATTAGGCTTTCTTCCTACTGAAATTAATACAACATCACATTCTAACTCTTTTTTCTTTCCATCTTTATCCATCAATAAAACATTTGCTGATGTTTTATTATTTTTAATTGATTCTACTTTTGTTTGCATATGAAAACTAATTCCTTGTTTTGTTAAAATCTTCATAAATTCTTTAGATACCTCTTTATCCATGCCTGGAGTAATATGATCCAAAAATTCAATAACATGAACTTCAGATCCCAGTCTAGACCATACTGAGCCCATTTCTAAACCAATATAACCACCGCCTACAACAATCATTTTTTTTGGAACAGAATTAAGCGATAAAGCTCCCGTTGAAGATAAAATAATTTTCTCATCAAATTTTACATTTGGTAATGAAACAGGCTCAGATCCTGTGCTAATAATAATTTTTTGAGCCTCTAAAATAGTTTCTTTTTTTTTATCATCAATTATTGATATTTGGTTAGGTGACTTAAAACTTCCCGTGCCTTTAAAATAGGTAACTTTATTTTTTTTAAATAAAAATTCTACACCTTTAGTCAAAACAGTAACTGCTTTGTCTTTATTTTTCATCATTTTTTCTATATTAAGTTTTAGTTCACCTGTTTCTATTCCAAGGTTTGAGAAACTTTTTGCTTTATAAAAATTTTCAGAAAGATTTAATAAATTTTTTGATGGTATGCAGCCAACATTTAAACAAGTTCCTCCCAAAGATCCTCTAGATTCTACACATGCGGTCTTAAAACCTAATTGGGCTAATCTAATAGCACAAACATATCCTCCAGGACCTCCCCCTATTACAACTACATTAAATTTTTCAGACATTTAAATTTCTAAAAATAACTTTCCTGGATCTTCTAAGTTTTCCTTAACAGTCTTTAAAAAAGAAACTGAATCCTTGCCATCAATTATTCTATGATCATAAGATAATGCTAAATACATTATAGGTCTTATTTTAATTTCTCCATCTACTACCGTAGGTCTTTCAACGATATTATGCATCCCTAACACACCAGATTGAGGTAAATTTAATATTGGAGTTGATAACATTGATCCATAAACTCCACCATTACTAATTGTAAAAGTTCCACCTTGTAGATCTTCAATATTTAATTTTCCATCTCTAGCTTTTTCAGAAATAGTTTTTATATTTTTTTCAATTTCAGCAAATGAAAGTTCATCTGCATTTTTCAATACTGGAACTACTAAACCTTTCTCTGTTCCAACCGCAAAACTAATATTATAATAATTTTTATATACTATCTCATCACCACTTATTTCTGCATTTACTGCTGGAAAAGATTTCAAAGCTACAATGGAAGCTTTTACAAAGAAGGACATAAAACCTAATTTGGTTCCATATCTTTTTTTAAAATCTTCCTGATTTTCTTTTCTCATTTCATTAATACTAGTCATATCAACTTCATTAAAGGTTGTTAGTATTGCAGCATTTTGTTGGGCTTGTTTTAATCTTTTTGCTATTGTTTGCCTTAGCCTGCTCATTTTAATTCTTTCCTCCTCACCAAATTTAATTTTTCTCTCATTTGGTTTTGGAGTAGCAGACATCAAATTTAATAAATCTCCTTTTGATATTCTTCCATCTTTACCTGTGCCCTTAATTGACTTCACATCGATATTCTTTTCAGTAACTATTTTTCTTACTGATGGTGAAAGAGTTGAAGATTCTATTGGTTTTTTTGTATCTTTTTCATCTTCAATTTCCTCAGTTAAAACTAATGGCTCCTCATCTGTAGCTGGAACTAATAGCTCCTCATCTTTTTTCTCTTTTTCTAAATTTACAGAATCGTCAACTTTTATATCTGGTTCTATTTTTTTAATTTCTGCTTGAGTATTTTTTCCATTACTTTGAATTGATCCTAAAACCGTTCCAACTTTAACCACATCTCCATCTTTAAACTTAATATCACCAACTGTTCCACTTATTGGTGATGGAACTTCTAAGTTAACTTTGTCAGTTTCTAATTCCACAACCGCCTCATCAGCTTCAACTGCATCTCCTACATTTTTTAACCATTTGGCAACTGTTGCTTCCGTTATACTTTCCCCTAGAACTGGAACTAAAATTTTTTCATTCATATTTATTTAAATACTTTATCTATTATATCATTTTGTTGCGCTAAATGTCTTTTTGAATATCCTGTAGCTGTTGATGCTGCTGGATTTCTTCCTATATACATGATTTCTTTATTTTTAGCTCCAATATAATTTAATGTCCATTGAATATAATCACGCACTAAAAGCCAAGCGCCCATATTCTTTGGTTCTTCTTGGCACCAATAAAATTTTGCATTTTCAGCATATTTTTTTATCTCCTTAACCAAAGGTTTAGCTGGAAATGGATAAAGTTGTTCTATTCTAAACATCACCACATCATCTTTTTTTAATTTTTCTCTAGCTGCTAAAAGATCAAAATAAACTTTTCCTGAACATAATATTACTTTTCTAATTTCTTTAGTTTTCTTAAGTTTTATAAAACTACTTTCTTTTGGATCAATAGCATGGTCCCAAAGAACTCTATGAAAAGAATTCTTTTTACCAAAATCTTCTAAATTCGATACACAAAGCTTATTTCTTAATAATGATTTAGGCGTCATAATAACTAGTGGTTTTCTAAAATCTCTGTGTATCTGACGTCTTAAAGCATGAAAATAATTTGCTGGGGTAGTACAATTCATGACCTGTAGATTGTCTTGTGCACATAATTGAAGAAATCTTTCTAATCTTCCAGACGAATGTTCTGGACCTTGTCCTTCATAACCATGAGGTAAAAGCATTACAAGTCCACTAGCCCTAGACCACTTTCTTTCGCCTGATGCAATAAACTGATCTATAATTATTTGAGCACCATTAGCAAAATCTCCAAATTGAGCTTCCCAAATAGTCAATGTGCTTGGTTCAACTAAACTATAACCATATTCAAATCCTAAAACCGCAAGCTCAGATAAAAAACTATCAACAACTTCAAATTTCTTTTGATTATTTGAAATATTATTTAAAGGAACATAACGAGAATTATCTATTTGATTTCTTAAAACAGAATGTCTTTGGCTAAAAGTGCCTCTTCCAGAATCCTGGCCCACCAACCTTACTGGAAACCCTTCTTCAAGAAGAGAGCCAAATGCTAAAGACTCTGCTGTTGACCAGTCTATTCCTTTTTTATTTATTATTGATTGTTTTCTCAATTCTAAAATTTTAGAAACTGTTTTGTGAATGTTAATTTCATTAGGAATATTATTAATTTTTTCAGAGATTTTTTTAATTTTATTTAAATCTACTCCACTTTTTCCTCTTTTATCTTTTCCTTTTTCTGGCTTATATCTTGACCATGTTCCTTCATACCATTCAATTTTAGGCTTATAATCTTTTGCAGTTTTATATTGTTCATCAAGCAAATTTGAAAATTCTTTATTCATTTTAACAAATTCTTCTTTATTAATAATTTTATCTTTAACTAACTTAGCTCCATATACGTTAAGCGTTGATGGATGCTGTCTAATTTTTTTATACATTAATGGTTGAGTAAATGATGGTTCATCACCTTCGTTATGACCAAATCTACGATAACAAATCATATCAATAACAACATCTTTATTAAATTTTTGTCTAAACTCTATTGCAATTTTTGCACAATGAACGACAGATTCTGGATCATCACCATTGCAGTGTAAAATTGGAGCATCAACCACTTTTCCTAAATCAGAAGGATAAGGACTCGATCTAGCAAATCTTGGGCTTGTCGTAAATCCAATTTGATTATTAACAATAATGTGAATTGTTCCACCGGTATTATGTCCTGGTAAACCTGACATAGCAAAACATTCTGCAACTATCCCTTGACCTGCAAATGCAGCATCACCGTGAATTAAGATTGGTATTACTTTATTTCTTTTTAAATCTTTATGAAAAAATTGTTTTGCTCTTGTTTGTCCAAGAACAACTGGATCTACAGCTTCCAAATGTGAAGGATTATCAGTTAAACTTACATGAACAGAATTACCGTCAAACTCTCTATTTGATGATGCACCTAAATGATACTTAACATCACCTGCTGATTCCTCTGGAGTACTAGAAAACTCTCCAGCAAATTCATTAAATATTTTCTTATAAGATTTTTGCAATACATTTGCTAAAACATTTAATCTTCCACGATGTGGCATTCCAATTTTAATTTCTTTTACTCCTAATTGACCGCCACGTTTAATTATTTGCTCAAGTGCAGGAATTAAAGATTCTGCTCCATCTAAACCAAATCTTTTTGTTCCAACAAATTTTTTTGCAAGAAATTTTTCAAATCCTTCGGCTTGAATAATTTTATTTAATATTCTTTTTTTTCCATCATCAGTAAATTTAATTTCATTTTCTCTTTTTTCCATTCTATTTCTAAACCAAACTTTTTCAGTTGGATCTGAAATATGCATATATTCAACACCAATTGTAGAACAGTAAATTTTTCTTAACTTTGGAAGTATTTCATTAATTGATGCATAACCACCAGCATCCATATAAGAGCCTAAAAATATTTTTTTATCATAATCTTCTTTTTTAAAACCATGGTCTTTTGGATGTAAATCATGAATATATTCCCTATTCATCATTCCAAGAGGATCTAGATTTGCAATCAAATGACCTCTAATTCTGTATGCTCTAATTAGTGAAATTGTTTCTATTGATTTATTTTTGCTAACCTCAGAATCCTCAGTATTTTTTTGTGATGAAGTTCTAATATTTATTTTTTTTTTGTTAGGTTGCCATGTCGGACCTTCAATCTCTTTTACTACAGCTTGAATATCTTCATCTAATGTTTCAAAATATTTTTTCCAACTCTCAGGTAAATTTGGATCATTTTCAATAAATCGAACATACATTTCTTCTATAAAGGCACTATTTGACTTATTTAAAAAAGAGGTTTTTTCCTGTTCCAAATTTTTTGATGAACTCATTAATTTAATACTCTTAATTATAGTATTTGTATCTGATATTTTAAAGCGACAATTTATTATATAGAGTTCTGCCAATATCTGCTGGGGATTTTGCTATGGTAATACCAGCATTCTCCATAGTTTTAATCTTATCTTCTGCACCACCTTTACCACCAGATATTATAGCTCCTGCATGCCCCATTCTCCTTCCTGGGGGTGCTGTAACTCCAGCAATAAATCCGACTATAGGTTTTTTAATTTTATGATTTTTAACAAATTCAGATGCTTCTTCTTCAGCAGAACCACCAATTTCACCTATCATTAATATAGATTCTGTATCAGGATCTTTTAGAAATAAATCAAGACAATCTATAAAATTAGTTCCATTAATAGGATCACCACCAATTCCTATGCATGTTGATTGTCCCAATCCATTTTCTGTTGTTTGTGCAACGGCTTCGTAAGTTAAAGTTCCTGATCTAGAAACTATACCAACAGATCCTCTTTTATGAATATTGCCTGGCATAATTCCAATTTTACATTCATCGGGAGTAATTATACCTGGACAGTTTGGGCCTATTAATCTTGATTTAGATTTTGATAAATATTTTTTTACTTTAAGCATATCAAGAACTGGAATTCCTTCCGTTATACAAACAATAAGATCTATGTTGGCATCTATAGCTTCTATTATTGCACTTGCAGCAAATTTAGCTGGAACATAAATCATAGTAGCATTTGCATCTGTGGCATTTTTAGCTTCGACTACTGTATTAAAAACAGGTCTATCAAGATGAGTTTGGCCTCCTTTTTTTGGTGTTACTCCACCCACTAAATTTGTTCCATATTTAATTGATTGTTCTGAATGGAATGTACCATGCGAACCTGTAAATCCTTGGCAAATAACCCTTGTATTTTTGTTAATTAATACAGACATTTTATCTTATTTCTTCTACAATTTTTTTTGCAGCATCAGATAAATCAGATGCTGAAATTATTTTTAATCCTGAATTGTTTAAAATTTTTTTACCCTGTTCAAAGTTAGTGCCAGCCAATCTAACTACTAATGGTACATGAATTTTAGTTTCTTTAGCTGCATCAACTACACCTTGAGCAAGAACATCGCATTTCATAATGCCTCCAAAAATATTTATTAAAATTCCCTTTACATTTTTATCTGACAAAATTATTTTAAAAGCAGCAGAAACTTTTTCTTTTGATGCGCCACCACCTACATCCAAAAAATTAGCTGGTTCTTCACCATGTAATTTAATTATATCCATTGTTGCCATAGCTAACCCTGCGCCATTAACCATACAACCAATACTTCCATCTAATTTAATATAGGCTAAATCATGTTTGCTAGCTTCTATTTCTGTTGGATCTTCTTCATTTAAATCTCTAAGATTACTAATTTCATTGTGTTTAAATAATCCATTATCATCAAAATTAATTTTTGCATCTAAACAAACTACTTTATTTTCTTTAGTCAAAATTAAGGGATTTATCTCGACCATGCTAGCGTCAGTACTAATAAACATTTTATAAATAGATTTAATTAATTTTATAGCATCGTTTTTATTTTGATTATTTAGATTAAATATTTTTATAATTTTTTCGCAATTAGCATCAGAAATTTCATTTTCAAAATCTACTTTAGTAGTAATTATTTTATTAGGTGTTTTTCTTGCAACCTCTTCAATATCCATTCCTCCTTGATCACTTGAAATAAATGCTATTTTTGAACTTGCTCTATCTACTAAACACGACAAGTAAAATTCTTTTGATATATTGGAAGAAACTTCAACATATAATCTTTTGACCTCTCTGCCTTTAGGGCCTGTTTGATGAGTTATTAAATTTTTACCTAACAATTCTTTAGCGGCACTACTTAACTCTTCTATCGTATTTAAAATTTTTACTCCTCCAGCTTTTCCTCTGCCACCAGCATGAATCTGTGCTTTTAGAACATATTTTTCTGTCTTTAATGATTTTGCTTTTTCTAATAATTCTTCAACCGTAAATGCAAATACTCCTTCTGGAACAACTGCGCCATATTTTTTTAAAATTTGCTTAGCTTGGTGCTCATGAATGTTCATTGTTATTTAGAAAGATCTTTATCAATTGCTGAAGCTGCATCCCATAATTTTTTAACTGCCTCTATTGAATGCATGAATTGACTTTTTTCCTTTTCGTCTAATTTTATTTCTTCTATCTTTTCTACACCATCTTTTCCAATTACAACGGGAACACCAGCAAAAATACTTTTTACACCATATTCTCCGTTAAGATAAACAGCGCAAGGAAGTAATTTTTTCTGATCTTTTAAATATGCTTCTGCCATTTGAACTCCTGATGCTGCTGGCGCGTAAAAAGCAGAACCTTTTTCTAAATATTTGACAATTTCAGCACCTCCATCTCTAGTTCTTTGATTAATTTCTTCTAGCCTTCCTGATGATAGTTTTCCTTCTTTGACTAAATCTAATAATGGCTTACCTGAAACTTTTGTAAATCTCGGCAATGGAACCATAGTATCTCCATGACCCCCCATAACCATTGCATCTATTTCTTTTACTGGAATTTTAAGTTCAAGTGATAAAAATAATTTAAATCTCGAGCTATCTAATATTCCTGCCATTCCAACAACTTTATTTGTTGGAAGCCCTGAATATTTTTGAAATGCCATAACCATAACATCCAATGGATTAGTAATACATATTACAAAAGCATTAGGTGCATTTTTTTTTATACCTTCGGCTACTTGTTTAATGATTTTTAAATTTATTCCTAATAAGTCGTCTCTACTCATTCCTGGTTTTCTTGGAACACCTGCAGTTATAATAATTACATCTGAATTCTTAATGTCTTCATAGTTATCTGTTCCGGATAATTTAACATTAAATCCATCAACAGATGATGATTGAGCTATGTCTAAAGCTTTTCCTTTAGCAATACCACTTGCAACATCAAATAAAACAACTTCATCAACTAATTCTTTTAAACCAATTAAATGAGCTAATGTTCCACCTATTTGACCTGCTCCAATTAAAGATATTTTTTTCATATTTTTTCCTTATTTCATTGTTGGCATTACAAATTCTGCGTTAGATCTTATTCCAGAAGGCCATCTTGATGTTATTGTTTTTAGTTTTGTGTAAAATCTCACTCCTTCTGCTCCATGCATTGCACTGTCACCAAATAACGACCTTTTCCATCCACCAAAACTATGAAAGGCCATTGGAACAGGTATTGGAACATTAATTCCAACCATGCCTACCTGAATTTTACTAGCAAAAGTTCTTCCAGCATCTCCATCTCTAGTATAAATACTAACACCATTTCCATACTCATGCTCATTAATTAATTTTGTTGCCTCTTCAAAAGTTTTAACTCTCACAACTGACAAAACTGGTCCAAATATTTCTTCTTTATAAATTCTCATATCTTTTTTAACATTATCAAA